>Ga0209211_10000592_pt1 | contig 73265 bp, 57 predicted proteins | sample RifGroA2_FD_183992 | JGI IMG/M metagenome (GOLD analysis project Ga0209211, IMG submission 183992) | Groundwater microbial communities from Rifle, Colorado, USA - Groundwater A2 (SPAdes) (version 2) | ecosystem: Environmental > Aquatic > Deep subsurface > Groundwater | place: Rifle, Colorado... | reverse complement strand
ACGGCAAAGACGGCACGGGGCGCAGCCCGAAAGCCCGGCGGCGCTTGCGCCGACACGCCTATACAGCCCTAGCACTCAGCCATAGCGATCATGGAAAATGACGCACTAGAGTCATTTGACAACGGATCATGAAGAAAAAGGGAGAACCATATGCCACACGCCGTTTTACCGTGGATGCAAATTGCGCCTAACTACCATCAGGGCACAATTATTTTGGGCAATGGTGCCAGCATTGCTGTTTCACCAAGCTTTGGCTATGGCTCGTTGCTAGAACATGCTCAGCGAGCAGGCTTACTCGCAAATGATGTGCAGCAACTCTTTGGCTTTTTCGGGACATCCGATTTCGAACTGATCCTTCGACTGGTCTGGCAAGCATCTAACGTCAACAGATCACTACAGATACCAGACAATCGCACGCATCAGGCCTACCTGAATGTCCGTGAGTGTTTGATTCAAGCCGTTCGTGACGTACATCCTGCATATGACCAAGTGAGTGGTCAATTGCCAAGCATGTATCAGTTCCTCAAAGGGTTTGATACGGTAATTTCGCTAAATTATGACCTGCTGGTCTACTGGACGATGACCCATGGACTCAACATCCCTGACGGCCATATGTTCAAGGATTGCTTCGTTGGTAACGGTATGTTCGACGATGCCTGGCCGAGATTTCGTGATCTTTATAGGGAGCGGACTAACACCTTGGTGTTTTACCCGCATGGAAGCTTGGCTCTGTGCCGAAATATAGTGGAGCAGGAATTCAAGATCCACAATGCTGGAGAGGGCTTGCTGGAGGCAATTCTCGCGGAATGGCGTAGCGAGCGAATCGTGCCGCTTTTTGTCAGCGAGGGAACGATGCAACAGAAGGTTTCTGCTATCCAGAATAGCTATTACCTTTCCACGGTGTACCGGGAGGTACTCACCTCACACCGGTTTACGTTGACGCTATTCGGTTGGGGGCTCGGGGAGCACGACCGGCATCTGCTAAAGCGCATGCGCGGAACAGGAGTCCAACGGGTGGCAGTCTCCGTTTTTCGCGGCGATCAGGTCTATTGCAACTATGCGTACCAAGTCATTCAGGATGACTTGGGTCCCATCCATGTGGACTTCTTTGATAGTGAAAGTCCTGGATGCTGGATTCATGCGGTGGCACCAGTGGTTGGGTTTTAACCAGTGGTTGGGTTTTAACACCGGGCGCGGCTATCGCCGCGCCCGGATTTTTTGATTTGTCGACCTAAAACCGACATCAATAGCAAAGCACACCGGTCAAGGCCGGGGCGCTTGCTATCGGCGCGGGTCAAGCGGCCAGCGCCTCGGCGGGTTCATCCGCCACGGCTTCGGCATCCTCCGGGGCGTTCTGCTCCGGTCCTTCCGCCTGTGCCACCTCCTGCGGGGCTTCGGCCTTGAAGATCGCAGGCATCCAGCCCGTACCATCGGCCAGCCGCTCGGCTTCGCTGGCGATGTCGCCCTTCTTCAACTTCGCCAGCCGGTTGACGTGCTCCGGCGCGTACTCGCCGACGGCTTGGAGAATTGCGGCCTTCGGCACATGCCGGAAATAGCCCTCGGCGGTCGGCTTCCACCATGCGGCCATGTCGAGGCCCACGGCCTGCGCCAGTTCTGCGCCGGGCTGGTGCTGCGTGGCGCGAGGCGTCACCACGTCCACCGTCGAAGCCACGCACACGGCCAGCAGCTTGACCAGTTCGCCTTGTTCCATCGCCAGCAGCGCGGCGAACAGTTCGGCGCTGTCCTCTGGCAGCTTGCCACCCCATGCCTGTTGCAGTTCGCGCAGGGCGACAGCGGCGGACGATTCCGGCCAGTCCGGGGCCATGCCTTCCAGCCGGTTTTGCACCGTGAGGCGCACGCCCAGCGGCAGATCGGCCCCATAGTGGCTGGCCTGCAAGACGGCCTGCACCATGCCATGCGCCAGTGCTGCCAGCGCCGCTTGCGGATGACGGGCGACTTCGATTTGCAGCGCCGCCGTGCGGTGCGCGCTCAAGCGTTGCGCCAGCCGGTCGGACATGGCGGGCGCTTTCGCTTCATCTGCCGTTTCGCCTTCGTCGTCGTTATCGGCTTCCTCACTGCCGAAACCCTGCCGCAACCGTTCCAGCGTGCGCAGCGCCTTGGCCTCGGCTTCGCGCAGCAGCCCGCGATGAGTCACGGCCTCGCCGTTGCGGTCGATGGTGACGATGGCACCGGCTGCAGCCTTCACATTCGGGCCATAGCCCTGCAAACCATCTTCCAGTGCCTGCAATTGTTCGCCCAGCGCCTCGCCTTCCTCTTGCAGTGCGTCGGCCTTTTCTTCGTCCTCGGCCTCCAGCGCAGCGTCGAGCGCTTCACCCACCTCCTGCATCTTGGTTTGCAGCTTCTCGATGCGCTGGGCTTCGCGCTTGGTCGGCTCGCGCCGTTCCCTCGGCGCACGCTGGAAGGCGTGCAGGTCGGCATGGGTCAGACCGGGCGTGGCATCCACCCATGCCCAGCCTTCGGCCTTCACTTCGGCGGCAATGCCCGCCAGCCGGTCTTGCGTCAGCCGTTCCAGCAGCGCAGCATCGGTCAGATACACGCCCGCATCGCCTTCCGCGAACAGGTCGCGGCGAACACCGCCGCCCGCTTGCTCGTAGGTGTCCAGCCCGACGAAGCGCACCATCGGATGGCGGTAGGCGTCGATTTCGCGCTCGGTGAGACGTTCGCGCAGCGCGGACGGTTGGCGCTGCCACGTCGGCGCATCGTAGAACGCGCTTTCCTGCGCGGCGTGGTCGTCAGTGATGGCAAGCGCCATCAACTGATCGAGCGTGACGGCATCGGCGCGATAGTCGGCCATCAGGCGCGGTGAGACGTTGGCCAGCTTCAAGCGGCGCTGCACCACCAGCGGCGTGACGCTGAAATCCGCCGCAATGTCTTCGATGGGTCGGCCTTCGGCCACCAGCGCGGCGAACGCTTCAAACTGGTCTGCCGGGTGCATGGCTTCGCGCTGCACGTTCTCGGTAAGGCTAGCAGTGCGGGCCGTGCCATCGGCCACCAGCAGGCAAGGCACCTCCCAATCCTTGGCGATGCGGTGCTTCTTTGCCAGCAGCTTGAGGGCTGCAAGGCGACGGCCACCGGCTACCACCTCGTAATGCTCGCCATCGGCGGCGGCAATCACGATGAGGTTTTGCAGCAGGCCCACGCGCTGGATGGATGCCGCCAGTTCAGGGATGGACATGCGTGGGGTCTTGCGTACGTTGCGGCCCGTGGGGCGCAGCATCAGCCGCGACAGCGGAACCAGAATCAGGTTTTTGGACGGGTCGGCGGCTTCCAGCGCGGCGGCGTGGCTGACGGCGTGGGCTTCGGTTTGGGTAATGGCGTTCATGGTGTATCTCCAATCGAATGAAACAAACAAGGAATGGAGGGGAAACCGCCCCTCCGGCGGGGGACGATTCAAGCTTTGAGGGCGCGCATGCCATCGGCCAGCAGCCACAAGGCGCGGTTCAGACGGATGTTTTGGTCAATGCCCTGCACCGGGCGCGTGCTCTGCCTGCGCCCATTGGCGGCGCGGCCATGCAATCCGCCCTTGGTCAGGTTCTCCTGCGTGCGGTTGAACACGCTCCACAGGTCGGGGCGGCGGTCGTCGAACCGGCGCGGCATCAGGATTTGCGATTCGGTGATGGGCGCAGGCTTGTCCGGGTCGTCGTACTTGAGGGCCAGCGCGGCGCGGGCGAACACTTCGGATTCGCCATCGTCCAGCGTGATACCGCGCATCAGATCGCGCGATTCCTTCACCTGCTCAAAGCCGCCCAACACTTGATAAGCGCCTTCGATGACGAGTCCAGCCACGTCGCCTTTGTGGGGTACACGCACGTCCGCCACGGTGTCACCGCAGACAAGGCCATTGCTGCATACGAAACGGAACATGCCAGCCAGCATCTGATAGCTGCTCGTCCCGTCATGGGAGTTGAGCAACACGATTTCATTGGCTTCCGCACCGTTGATCTGGCTGGCATGGCGCAGGCGCAGCATGTGTTTCGTGTGCTCGCGCTTGCCTTCATCGCGCACGCGGGTCTGCGTCACCATGAAGGGCTGAAAGCCTTCTTTGCGCAGTTCGGTCAGTACGGCAGCAGTGGGGATGTAGCTGTACCGCTCGGAGCGGCTCTCATGCGGGGCGTCCGCGAAGATGGACGGCGCCACGCGACGGATTTGGTCATCGGACAGCGGGGAGTCGCTGCGCAGCGACGGGGAACGGGAAGCGAAACGGGATGCGAGTTGCATGGTCTTTCTCCTGACAAAAAAGGGTTTGCTGTTCACACCGGACACCGGATTCCAAGATTCGGAGCCCAGCCTTTCGGCTGTTCGGTGCGGTCGGCACGAAGAACCCGGTTGGCCTCGTTGCCACCGTCTTTCCTGAGTTCATCGCCCGCGACGGTCAGGAGCGCGCGGACGGGGGCCGTCAAGGAGACAAGCGCAGGGTTGGTGCGGCCCACAGGCGCAGCCGAGGACACGGCCCTGCGCGCCTTGACGGCACATGGCCGCGGGCTACAGTCGCGAGCAAGGTGATGGAGTCAGGAAAGATGGCTGGACAGGCAACGGCCGTCCCTGTGTGCTGACCGCACGGCAAGCGAAGCGCGCAGGCCCGGATCGGGAAGCCGGGCCGGAGGCGTCAGCCGAACGCAGTGAGGGAACGATGGAAGCCCGAATGGGGCGAGACGCCGTAGGTGGCTCGATGCGCAGCACGACAGCGCGCCCGGACGCCCAGCATTGCACTCAGCAGGAAGCTAAAAGCCGATTTGGCAATGATCTTTCGGTTACTGGAAAATCTATCTTGGTTCAATATGCCACTAGGTGCCTAAACGTTTTGACGATCAAAAGAGGCGCACAAACGAGGAGTCGAGTTATGTCGTCAATGCAGGGCAGGTTTCACGAACAGTCGGCTCACCTAAGGACCTTATTGGATAGCGATCCTGCCGAGGCGGTAAAGCAGGCCAGGGAGATCAATCTTGATACCCCTGAACCCGAGCGCTTCAATCTGATGGTTCTGCGTGCAAGCGCCTTGGTGGACGGCGGTGCTTTGACTCAGCAGCAAGATGCGATTGAAGAAGGATTGGTATTGTTTCGTGAATTGCATAGTCGATTCCCGACTGCTGACATCACCTACAACCTGGCAAATGGGTTGGTTGCGGCGACAGGTATTCCACCTCGCGGTCCAAGTTGGCTAGATCATCAGGAACGCACTAGAGAGCACCGTGCCGAAGCGCGCCGATGTTTCTGGAAAGTAGCGCAAGACCTAGATGTCGATTCAGCGCTGAAAACCCAGGCCTGGAGCAACCTTGCCAACCAGTTCAGCAGCAGCTATCGACTCGGCGAAGCTCATGATGCGTGGCTTGCCGCATTGGAGACAGATCCAGAAAACGGAGTTGCGGCTAGTTCCGCAGCCCGTAATTTGTTATGGCTTTATGAGCGAGGCGGCTGTTCAGACCTTACCCGGATCGAGGCGATCATGTTAGCCAAGATTGCACATCGGCATCGAGATCGGGTCATCCAATATGCCGGCGCGCAGGCCGCGGAGCAGATCGCTGCGTTCGCCAGTGAACTTGAAGATCCACCACCGCGATCACCACACACTGATCCATTCATCAGGTGGGTCGAGCGCCAGCGCCTGACGCTTGCACCAGCGGTCGAACTCGTCGATCCCTCCTTGGGCAAGCTGGACTGGCTCATGCTTCCGGGGATTCTCGAACGCGAATCGGACGCAAGCGGAATGCCTCCGCCCGTATTCGCCATGTTTAACGTGCTCAAGAGCGATTTCATCCTTGCGCGCGACCTGGCTTGGCGGGCTGCCGACGAAGACGTGTGGCCAGCGACGGGGAGATATGGGGACACTCTTGATTACGCTACCTACGGCCCAGATGCGTCTGCGCTTATCTTGGCGCACCGCACGTCGCTTGACCTGCTCGACAAGATCGCAGTAACGGCGAACCATTACTTCGAGTTTGGGCAATCGCCAGATAAGGTCTACTTTGGAAAACTGTGGCGAGGAAACCCTGACAAAACAACTGGGCTGCGCCCACTTACCGAAAAGGTGGAGAAAGCGATTCGCGGGGGTGCCACTGCCCTCTATGGCCTTGTGGAGCTTGCCGAGGACTATGACAGCAGCGCAGGTATCCTGCGTTCTCAAAAAGACCTCCGGAACGCAGGCACGCATCGATTTGTTGTGCTGCATGACATTGGCGACCCGGCGCATAGCAGACAGGCACCTGAAATCGAACATCACCAAAGGGAGCCGTATATTCAGGAGGTATTGCGTGCTTTGCGTGTTGCCAGGTCGGCTATCCAAATGCTTGCGCTTTCAATTTCGCAACACGAACAAGGCTTGGCACAGCGGACGGCTGGCCTTATTGGGTCGCTGGCCGTCCCCGACCACGATTGGATTCGAGGACGCGACGCTGAAATTTGAATGCGTCGCGCCGACGTAGATAGGGGCTCACACGACCCCCAAGGTCAGAGCAGGCCACGCTCGGCGAATGACGTTGTGGCCTCGCCGCCGACGACGATGTGATCCAGTGTGCGCACGTCCACCAGCGCCAGGGCTTCCTTGAGGCGCTGGGTCAGCAGCTTGTCCGCCTGACTCGGCTCGGAATTTCCGCTGGGATGATTGTGCGAAAAGATCACGGCCGCCGCGTTGTGTTGCAGCGCCGTTTTCACGACTTCGCGCGGATACACCGATGCCTGGTCGATGGTGCCGCGAAACATCTCGACGTATTTGATCAGACGGTTCTGGCTATCAAGAAACAAGGCAGCGAAGACCTCGTGCTCGAAGCTAGCCAGCTTGGTGCGCAGGTAGTCCTTGACCTGCACCGGCGAAGTAAACAGCGTCCCGCGCGGGATCTTCTGGTCGATGACATACCGCGCAGCTTCCAGAATCTGGTCAGCGGTAGCAGGCAGATAACGCCCCTGGTCGTCACGCACCAGCAGCGATGAATCAAGAGACAGAGAAAGTTGCGACATGATCGTGCTCCGGTTGCTCGGGCGGAATTGCCCGGAACCGGCTCCAGCACGGCGCAGCGCAAGCAGTCAGGGGTCAGCGACGGCCGCCAGGACGCAAGCGCGCAAGGCGTGCGCAGCCCTTGACGGCGAGAACGCCGTGATACGGTGAAGGGAACAGCAAGACCGCCCACACCCCGCCCGCAGAGACGACGGATAGGCAAGCGCAGCGCGCAGGCCCACAGGGCCGGAGGTGTCAGGGATCAAAGCCGCATGGCCATGACTCGGCACGAGGCATGGGGCAACGCCCGCGAGCCCGACGGCGGCACGCCGGGACGCTCATTTGTCGCTAAGTTCCTCTGAAATGTAGAGCTTCAACTCTCGATCCATAGGTAACGACGTGACCACACGCTTAGCGCATCGTCAGCAGGTTGGAGATGAAAATTGTTTTGTCCATGGAGTCGTCGATTCGGTCAAGAACCGCTGTTGCGCAGTCAGCGCTTCCCTCAAATCATTGCCCAAATCGTGGTGCCCCTGACTCAATAGTTCTGCCATCACGCACTCGGCGATTTGCGAACCCCGGGGGAATGCCAAAAGCGTGCCTTCGGCCAGTACAGGGGGGAACTCCATGTTCGAACCAGAACCCACCAGACTCTTCACAGTCCATAGCATCTGTCTGGCCAAATCCTTGGGGAGCAATACCAGATGAAATCCATCGAGCAGCCATTGCACAGTCAATTGGTTGAGCTGGTAGAGATAGAGTTTTGAAGCGAGGGGAATGCGCGCGCCAATGCGCTTGGCGACATGCACGGCGCCCGCAAGATGGTGAGATCCGCCACTGTTATCAAGGAACAAACGGCCATCCCAAGCTCGCACGCTAAACGTGTCGGAGCCACGTCCGTGCAGTAGCCGAATTTCGCCATGTGAACAAAGCTCTTTTAAGCTCGCATCATCCAGTCCGAGCGAGGGCTTTCCTTTTCTGGTATATCGATTCTGCTCATCAATATAGTAGGCACCAAAGACATCCACACTTTCGTGCGGCATGTCTGCCGACTTGCTTGAGGAGATTCCCTCTATATCGCTTGCGTCGCATTCAAAGTGAGGCGCCATCGTCATTTGCACTAGCGATCCATGAGGACTTTGGAAAGCCTCCTTAGCGCCCCAGCTTGAGACCGGAAATCGACTCCGCAAAGTAAAGTTGCCGCGATCAAGATTGTCCAGGATGTCCCATCGACGGCGTGAGTCATCAAAAATCTTCGATTTTGGGGTGTTGAGGCGCACGCCTTTTCCTGCCGCCTCCTTGAGTCCCAATAGATCACACCAAGCTTCACACCGCTTCCGTACAAGCGCCGGCGGTCGCTTCCAAAATCTTCGCCACCACGACCAGGTGTGGAGTTCGAGCACAGAAATTGGAAACTCAGAGAGCGAAATCGCATGCATAGGTTGCAAGTACCTGGTAGTTAGGCAAGCGCAGGCCAGCAAGAGCCGGAGGCGTCAGGAATCAAAGCCGGATGGCCGCGACTCGGCATGAGGCGCGGGGCGCAGCCCGCGAGTCCGACGGCGGGACGCCGGGACGCTCATAACGTTGGCGGCAGAAAGCCAATGAACAGCACGTCACGCTCAAACCGCTCCCTCAACTCTCTTGCTCTTCGGGGTACTCTGCTTGAGGAATTGATACCCAGCCATCGCGGGTAATGCCCGCCCCGATGCGGAGATTCTTGCTTTCGGTTGCCGCCCAGTGCCCACCCCGGTGTAATACAGCACGAATCACCGACTTCCGAGGATGATCCTCATCCTCCTTGGCGGAGCTGCATATAGCGTTCCAAGTATGCTTGTCCGGCATGCTGTCCAATCGTGGACCGACCAGTTGATCCAGGATTCCAGTCGAAACATTGTGCCGCCCACCATGATGAGGCACCTGGAAATACCGAATGCCTGGCAACGCGAGTCCCGCGAAAGGCGCGTAGTCAATCACCTCTTGCAGCGCTTCACGCCCGGCATCGCCTGTAAGCATGACACGATGACCGTTCAAGACAGCCGACTGCACCACACTCATTTCATTCTCACGACTGGTTGGCTCAGACGGAAAATATTCCTCGCCCCACAGGGACTTGATGTAGGCAGTCGCGGCTTTCACTGCCCGGAATATGCTGCTCAGTGCGCTATCCAAAGCACTTTCCTCAACAGCTTCCGGAGTCCTCGCGGAGTCAACGATCAGGTCGAAGTAGCGTCCTAGGGTTGGTGCCATCACTACGAAGGGACCGATGCTCTGTCCCTGAAGAGGGGCATGGATTGGAATTCCCTTCTCTACCGCAATATCCTCAAGAATTGCCGTGGCATCGTAGATGGAGCGCAACTTCCGTCTCAGTGCTTCAACTGATTCATAGGTCTCGAATCGGTCAATCAACTGATCCGCATAAATCCACGGCCTGTTGATCCAGAGATTCCGGACCGTGCACTGCTCCAGGACCTTTCGCAGGCCATTTGCGTGATCGCGATCAGGGTGCGTGAGGATCACATTGTCGATGACAGTTGTTCCATAGTAGGTCTTCAGGTGCTCGACAATCTGGTCTCCCGTATCCAGATATCCACCGTCAACGACGTGCACGCCCTCAGTGCCATTCACCGAATAGCGAAGCGTGATCGCATCCCCGCTCTTTGCTGTTTCGACGCCAAGAAAATCAATCTCGAAGTAGTCAGCCATACATCCCTCTCGTTTTATGCCAATAAAGTCCAAGCGGCTTTGCCCCTACCAGCGATCCACCGCACACCTGAGTCCTGTCGGTGTCCATACCAATGACACGGCAGGAAGACCGCCCGCCTCCTCAGCGATACCTCGTAGCGTCTTGCGGTCGATACCCGAATGCACACCACCATTCGGGTGACTATGCCAAGTTCCAATGAAAGCGAGATGCCCCAAAGAGGCCTCATTCGCAGCGCGCAAATCCCGAACAAGTCCATCCGTTCCGAGTACAAAGCGGGCGGTCTCTCGCACGCTGTCAGGCGGAGCGTCCACGATGCCCGCAATGATGATGGTTCGATTTTCAAACGAGATGCGGCCGACCAAGGCTCCGCCTGTTTCCAGGGAACCCCAGTGCAGCGCATCAGCATTGGCCGCTTGCACGACCGTGTGCAGAATCCGAATGTTCCAGCCACCATCGTCTGCTACGTCGAGCACAGTGGTCGGGCCAAGGCTGGCGCAGGTCCATGCCATACCGAGGCCTTCGGCATCCGAGACCCCGGCGCAAAGCGTCGCCTCCTTCGGAAGCCCGCCAACGAGCCAGCGTTCCAGTTGCAGGCCAGCCAGTGACGCAGAACGCGAAACAACGGCATCAGACATTGGCATCGTCAGTGAACGGCAGTTCTCGCCCACAAAAATGCGCGTCGGCTCAGACGTATCACCGGCAATCGATGCCCGCAGTTCCGGCACAAACCGACAGCACTCAAACAAGAATGCCGTAAGGTCGTCAACCCGACCCGCGCGACCAGGCCCTTCGAGTAAAACTACAACACTGCGCCCCTGGCCATACATCGCAACCCGAGCCAGCCGCGCGGGGGATTGGTTCAGCGCCACTGATCGCGTTTCTGCCGCCAGCACTTGAAGCGAAGCCGTCGTATCCACGATAAGTGTCGCATCCTGCGGAACGATTGCAGCAAACTGTGTTGGATCGACCAAGAGCCCCACGGCATCGACGTCGAATGCGCGCGATTGGAGATGCGACAGCGATTCAAAGGCCGCCTTCATCAGCGCCGACTTTCGTGGAGGGGCCAGCACCGATGTCTGCTCAATGAGCGCATGCCGCGCCGCATTGTGAGGCGACATGGATTCGTTATCGACGAAGCTCATTGAGCCGAAACCCGCTCGCCCCAATTGCATCACGATTTTCGATCCCACGCTTCCGCAGCCGAGCACGACCAGCGACTGCGACGTGGCTGCCGATGGAATGCCGGACGTCCTTGCCAGCAGTTCGGGCGACAATGCATGTGCGTGAAAGGCGGGATGAACCATGGCGTTTCGCTCCAAGAGCGATTGAGCGTTGAGTTCATAGCGCACCACGTAGGGCAATACCTCGACACTTCTCCCTGGTGAGCCAACAAGCGATGCAGGTCTTTGTACAATCAGAATCACAATCGCATACAAGCCATGCACCCAACCGCGCGAGTCCTGCTGCATATCCAGAATCGAGCGTCCGTAATAACCGTCCACGCTTTGGGCCAAAGCGTCTCGATTGATGCCAAGTTCCGCAGCTCGATCAAGCAGCGTCACGAGATTGACAACCGTCTCCGGTTGATAATGTCCGACCACATGCGGGTGGCCTTCGGTCATTGGAGCGCGCGCTATAAAGGCCGCAGCATGACCATTTCCCCATTTACCCAACTTGTCGTTGTGAACGTCTTGGGAGAACACAGGATCGACTTGTTGTGTGGTCAATTCGGCATTGATGATGGCGTATAACCCACCGTCGATCGTCACATAGCCTGCGGGAACCACCAAAATCGTGCCGTCAGCGGGGGCAACAGCCGCGACCTTCTCGGCACTAAACACAACGGTCGAAGGACAACTGTCTCGACGCGTCGGCTCCCACCCCTGTTCCAAGTCCAGCAACGTCCCGGCTGCGGCCTTGTGTAGCCAATCGATCAACTGATCGACAATGGCGTCCAGGCCAAACCGATGCAGTAGCTCGTCCAACGACCCCTCGAACAGGCAAGGCGAGACCAGCTCACCCTCGCGATGGGGATTGATGTGCGGCAAGTTGAGCGGAAAATCCGCACGTAGGAAAACCTTCGGCGCGGATAGGGGCCAGTCAGAGTCGAATACCAAAACGCATGTTTCGACCGAGCGCACTCCGGTTTCGGATACGCCATTGCGCCGAGACCTGTTCGGCAGTTGGACAGCAACATCGACGTCAATCTGGGTCGATTTACCACTGGCCCTTGGTTCGCCAACACGGGATAGGCCTCGATGCCGCTGAAGTTGATGCAGTGCGTCTGCGATGGTGCCTGTCATGATGCTCCGTGCGGCATGGGAGTGCGCGCAGAGGTCACCACCGCAGCGGCCTTCGATCCAGATTCCTTCTTCGAGGGAGGCTGCACACCCTGAGCGGTAACGGTGAATACGAGGGGTTCCACGGATTTTTCGCTCGGGTACTCGCCCGTGCAGTAGAACTCGCCTTTTGCTTCATCCACGATCCCTACGTACTCCCGCTTCGCACGGATGCAGGGCGGATCGCTGTCGTCGTCTGCAATCGGCTTGCAACTGGCAACGATGATGGCTCCGTCACGGGTCTGCGAAAGCGCCTTGCGGGCATCGGCATCGAGTTTGGCCTTTTCACCGAAATCGGACCAACTATCGTAGGACAGCGAATGCCATGAACAATGGTGCGGTGCTTGCATGATGTCGTACTCAAGCAACTCGGCTTCGGCCTTGTGGCGTTGCCACTGGCGGTTCCAGATGAATACCTCAGCATCGCCACCAGTAAGGAATTTCGCCCCATCCGACGTCTGTGCATCAGCGGCCAACGTGATGTTCAGGATCACGCTGGAGTGGTTCTTGACTAGGCTCGCTTCCTCTTCTTCGTCATCCTTGGCATCTAGGGGAGCCAAAAGAAACGCTGAGAAGAATGCCGAACTCTTACCATTGATCGTCGAGAAACGCGTATCCACCTTCCGCACTATTGAGGTGAGATCATCGGTTTTACCGTCGATGTCCTCGCCCATGATCTGAATGCGGTCACCATTCCCTACCGCGAAATTCTTATCGCGGTTCAGTTGCACTCGCCTACGTGCCTCTGCATTGAATGCTTTGGCGTCGTCGCACAAGGTGTGCGTCTTGCTGGAGCGTCGAAACACGATCGGGGACGACCACATCTCGCGGATCACGATTTTCTTGTCTTTGTCGTCCTTCTTATCATCCGGATATTTGTCTAATGGTCCCAGATAGAAATGCCGCGTCAAACCGCGGCAATGATCTTGGTCCGGGTGGCTCAGCAGGAACGCATCGACATAGGGCCTACCGTTCTCATCCTTTTTCAACCGTTCGCGCAGATCATTGGCAACATCGCGCGCTTCCCCATCGGGGTCATCGGCATCTTGCCTGATGTTTATGTCGGTCAGCAGCGTCGTTGCGTCGAGGTCGCCGAATTTGATAAGGGTCATGTCGCCGTTGTCGACGGGGAAGAAAGTGATGGTTGTGGGCATTTAGGTCTCCGAGTAGACGGCAGAAGTATGATCGCGTATAGTTAATATACGACTATTATTTATATCCGTCTACTTTTTAGGTGCGATCAATGCAAGAACCCCCAGTTGCTACCCCCGAACCTTCCGAGCCCAAGGGGCTAAGCTGGGGGTTAGATAGCAGACTTCAATTTATCGATTTCCGTCTGCGCTGGGAGCGGCGTATCAATCGAATGGATCTCACCGAGCACTTTGGCATATCGGTTCCTCAGGCATCACTGGACATTGCCAAGTACACGGAGTTGGCACCAGGCAACCTGGCATATGACCGCAGCTCCAAGACCTACACGGCAGCGCCAGATTTTCAACCGCTGTACCAACGAAGCTCGGCGCAACGCTATCTAGCGGAGCTACTGGCTACCAAGATGGGAGTCATCGAGCCGGCGGCCAGCTTTATCGGCTCAGCGCCTGAGGCAGACTGGGCACCGTCCCCCTGGCGCACAATCAATGAACAGACCGTTGAAGCAGTGGTCCGGGCAATTCGGCAGCAGGAAGCCATTTGGGTGAGCTACCAGTCCATGACGTCCTTGGATGAATCGGTTCGTCTGCTGTCTCCGCACGCCCTTGGCAATGACGGTTTTCGCTGGCATATGCGCGCGTTTTGCCACAAGCGCCAGCGCTTCAGTGATTTCGTCCTCGCCCGAATCCTGCGCATCGACGGCTTCGAAGCAAGCCAAGTGGACTCCAGCCTGGATTCGCATTGGCAAACTGTATTGACACTGGTGCTTGCACCGCACCCCGATTTGCCCGCTGCCAAGAAACGAGTCCTGGAGTTGGACTATGGAATGGAAGACGGACAGGTCAAACTTCCATGCCGCCAAGCGTTCTTGTACTACACGCTGAGGCGTTTGGGCTTGCATACCAAGGAAGCGCCAGACCCTCTCGCGCAGCAGATCACGCTGAAAAACCGCGATGAAATCCAACCCTACATCGATGCCTTAACAGCACAGGCCTGACTTCACATGACAACAATTTTTGAACTGGTTAAGGACCCTTACGAGCGCAAAGCACGCGTTATTCCTGGACTTCTTGTGGCCTTGCCGGTACTGGTCCCGCTGTTGTGCGTCTATGGGGCAAAGCATCCTGTGCTCACAGGCGTGGTTGGTTTGCTTGGCGGCTGCGGTGCCATTTATGCGCTTGCGAGCGTGGCGCGCGGGCGTGGGAAACAGCTCGAAGAGATACTCGTTGCAAAGTGGGGCGGCATGCCCACTACCATTGCGTTACGCCATCGCGACAAGTTTCTCGATGGTGTCAGCAAGCAGCGCTACCACACGGCGATCACGGCCAAGCTGGGCATCACCATGCCAACGGCAGAAGAAGAATCAGCAAGCCCTGACAAGGCAGACGACATCTACGTTGGCGCCACAAAGCGGCTTCGCGAACTCACACGCTCCAACAAGCAGCTCTTGCTGAAAGAGAACATCGCCTATGGATTTCACCGCAATATGCTGGCGATGAAGCCTGTCGGCATCGTGTCGTGCCTCTTGGGCATCGTCTACGGATTGCTGATTGCAAAGATTCTGCAGGTAGTACCTCCCCATTTTGACCTGGAGCACCTTGCCGATCCGGGGCTTGCCGCAGGCTTGACACTGCTCATTTCGCTGGCATTACTTGCCGCTTGGCTGCTGTATTTCGATCAGGGCGCGGTCAGACGAATGGGGTTCGTCTACGCAGAACGCTTGTTTGAGTGCTTGCCGTCTTTGCCTTCTTCTGCCCCGCGGAAAAGAGCCTCAAAACCGACTACGGACTGAGATTCAATGCTCTTTGCAAATAGGCGAGTAACTCTGCAGGAACGCTTGCCTATCGGCTGACTTCCGACGGGGGATGGTCACGCCTCTTGGCTGGCAGCCGCGTGATTGCGATGCAGGTCCGAAACCACCGCGATCAGCCTGTTAATCGGTTCGGCCAGCCGCTTCGGCAATACGCGATGCTGCGTATGGGTCTTTAGGTCAGCGATCCAGCGATGCGCGACCCACACGTCTTCTTCGGGGTGGTTGTTGTCCACGCCGTTGCAATACTTGTAGCCAACGAGCGCATCCGTATGCGACAGCAGGATGCGCGCCATCGTCATGTGGAAGCGATGGGCCTGGAGATCCGCCGGGCCTTTGGGACGCGGTAGGGTCAGCCGTAGGCATCGCTGGCCATTGAACTCGCTCCAGTCGGGACCAACGACTTGTCCAGCGCGTTCCAGCATCTTGCGCGACTGTTCGTTCTTGCCATTGACTAAGGCAACGGCGACCGTACCCTTCGGGTACTCCAGCTTTCCGGCGAGCAGGTTCATCCAGCGCACCAACTTGTTCAGGGTCTCATCGTCGGCAAACACAAGGAACTGATGGCGCTGCTCGTCGTCCAGAAACGCCGGCAATTGCGCGTAGAGGGGATACAGCAGGTCGTGGAGATAGATGTAGGTCTGCCGGCGTCCTTGCTCGTGGTTCCGCGTGGTCGCGGTCAATACCTGCTGCGCCCACTCGGGCGTGAGTTCGTCCAGCGTCATCTCGGTGATGTCGATGGAGATGAGCGGGAATCCGAGCGACTTCCCAATCAGGGCCTTGCGCCCGTCGAAGGCGTGGCCGAGTTCGATTTCAACGCCGCCCAGCACCATCGGTTCAGCCTGTACCGGGGGGCCGAGCACGGCAACGTCGAGCCGGAATTTGCTGCCGAATGGCGTCTCCAGGGGATGCTCGGTTGCCACCTGGTCGGCGCCGAGCAACAAGTTGCCTTCCAGCGGATAGTCCGACGCATCCGCATCCTTGAATGCCCACGGCATCGCAAGCCCGGCATGCAGGCGTCGTGAGAGTTCAGCCGCGACAAGTTCTTTCGCCCGCCGATGTTCAGGGCTTTCCTGCACGGCGCGCCACCGGCTGGCCTCTTCATCGTCGAAGTGCGCTTTGGGGTTGAAGGTGTGCTGGGCAGGAAGCACCCGGAAATGGGAGCGCCGACGCAACTTTCCACTCTCAAAGGAAGGGCTGACCCATGTCACCATCTGCCGTGATGCGCCGGGAGACACCAAGGGCCACAGCTTGCGCGCATGTTCCCGGCTGCGAACGTCGCGCGCGGCGATCGTGGTTTGGAAAATCCCTTTTCGAGAGAAGACAACGATCGCCTCGTCCATTCCTGTCTCTCCCTTACGGCGATACGGCCGCTAATTTCGTGGTGCCATCCAGCTTGCGGTGAATCAGCGATACCAACGTCAGGATGTCCAGTGCGTCCTGTTCGGACATGGGCCAATTCGTCTTGGGCGCATGGGCCAGCGGATTGCGCACGGCGCCAAATAAGCCGATCAGCAGGTTGGCAAAGCCTTTCTGCTCGCTCTTTTCGGACTCGGTGGTGAGCGGTCCCAAGGCGAGAACGGGTTGCTGGCCTGCGAATGCCTTGTTCACCAAGTCCGCGCCGTCGCCGTTCAGGCCCGACAGCAGGCGAATCCGCTCCGCAACGCCTTTCGTTGCCTCGAACACTGCATGGAAGTAATTTTCGTCCAGCAACTCGGCGCGGCAGTAGTTCAGCACTTCCACATGGACGACGCGGCTTTCCAGCGCAGCCTTGAGTCGTCCCGCGCGGGTGCGAGCGGCATCAAGCGTCGTGGCCTTGTCGGCGTGCGCGACCTTGCCGTCTTCACGCACGTAGAAACCGGAGAAGGCAAGGACGACATTGAGTTCGTCGCGCCGCCAAGCGAACGTCGCGGGATCACGGGCGTAGTTCACCGGGTTCATCGCGCGGTTGATGAACATGATGAGATGGTTGCCGATTTGGTGGTGGTTCTGCGCTCCGGCCAGCGCATTGAACAACCGTTTCCACTTGGTCATGCCGGGCGACGCGTCGGCAACCTCGATTTCTTGCAGCAGCCGTTCGATCTGCGTGCCGCTCAGGCCGCGCTCGGTATCGGCGAGTACACGGCACGCGGCTTCAAGATGCTGTGAGCTGAAAGGGTCAATTCGCGTCGCCAATGTCGGTCTCCCTCGTCAGGCATCATATGATGGCCTGCAGGCCCTTGTCGGCGATGACGTTGAGCAGCTTGAGGGCTGGCCCCGTGGGATGGGTGTCACCTTGCTCCCATTTGCGCACGGTCGAGGCCGACGTGTGCAAATGAAGCGCGAACACCGGTTGGCTGAACTTCAAGGCTTCGCGCAGACATTTGATGTCGGCGGCGCTGAACTCCCGCACTGGTGGCGGGCAGATCGCGTCGAACTCGCGCATCGTCACCTTGCTGATCGCGCCCGCTTCGTGGAGCGTAGCTAGGTCGCCACGCAGGGATTCAATGATCTTGCTCACAATGCACCTCCAATAACACGCCCAACTGCAACGCCTTCGACAAAGCTTGAGTGGACAGTTCCAGGAACACTTTGCCGGCGAATTGCATCGTCTTTTTCTCGTCCTGCGTAATGTTCGCCTTGTCGCTCTTGGGGAACCCATGCAGGAATACATAACGGCTGCCGATCCGGGCCGACAGCAGCGTGCGGTAGCCGCCGCTCTTACCGCCGCCGGGGCGGGCAACCCGCTTCTTGTAGAGGAAACCGCCCAAGTCCGCGTCAATCAAACCGATTTCCATCTCCTGAACCGCTTTGCACAAGGCGGCATCGGATAGCTTTTCGCTCGCCTGCCACCGCGCAAAGTCCTTTCGCTTGAGAACGCGCGTCATCTTGACCTCCAAACTATACCCGAAACGGGCACACTTTTTCAATGCTTAGTACGATACGCAGGCTGGGAAGGCCACTGAGCCAATTGTCGTAGCGGTGATACGACAATTGGGGGCGGAAAGGTGGATAGCGGGCCCTTGATCATGCGGTCACCTTTTTCGGTTCTTGGTGCATACTGACAACCGACTTACGCCGATTCGCCACCAGCTCGGCGGCTTCCCGCACTGGCTTATCCTCGGTGTGGACGTAGCGCATGAACATCACCACGGTCTTGTGCGCCGTCAACGCCATGCCGACCTTGACAGGGATGCCCGAATTGGCAATGTCGGTAGCCGAGCGATGGCGGATGCCGTGCGTCCCCACATGCGTTGCTCCCGCCGCTTTGAGCGCACGGCTCCAGCCGCCGTAATACTCGCCCGTGGTTAGGTGTTGCCCTAGATGGCGCGGCGACGGCAGTACGTAGGGATTGCCTTCCTGCCTCGGCGCCGTCGAAAGCAGCCGGTAGGCTTCCTCGCTGATGGGCTTGGACATGCCGCCGGTCTTGCTGTCGGGCCAGACGACGCGGCGGTTTTCCAGATCAATCCATTCCCATTCGAGCGAAACGATTTCGCCACGGCGGCCGGCAAACTCGAATTGCAGGCGGATCGCCAACGGGATGACGAAGTTCTCCAGCCCCTCGGCCTCGATCTTGTCGAGCTGCCGGAACAGCTTGCCCATATCCTCGTCGCTGATAAGGTGGGTGGACTTTCCGGCAGGGAACATCGGGACATGGCGGCAAGGATTGGTGCCGTCAGGCCGATAGCCCCACACCTCGGCCAAGTTGAACATCTTGCGCAGGATGCTGAACGCCTTGTTCGCCTCGGTCTGCTTGTACGAAAGTTTTTCCATCAGTCCGGCAATGTCAGGGCGCTTCACGTCGTGGACCTTCTTGCGGCCCAGCAACGGGATGATGCAGCGGTCGATGACGCCTTGATAGCCGACTCGGGTGCTGGGCTTGTTGCGCTTTTTGGAGTGATCCTCCATGAACTTCTTGCACAACTCCTCGACGGTGGGCGCTTTGCGGGCTTCCGCCTTGGCTGCGCCGGGATCACCACCCCGGCGTACCTGGGCCAACCATTCCTGCGCGAGCGAGCGGGCCTGTTCGACGGTTAGTTCCCCGTACTGGCCCAAGGCGGGCTTGCGGCGCTCGCCAGCGTTCGTCCGATACTGGAGCATGAACACCTTGCGGCCCGACGGGGTAATCTTGCACAAGAAGCCGGGCACCAGCGTATCCCGGAGTTCGACGGCCTGCGCCTGGGGGTGTGCCGCATCGACAGCGGACTTGGTGAGCTTGATTTTCGCCATGATGACTCCTCGGAAAGACCCGGTTCCCAGGAGCCTTCTAGGGGCCAGCAGAGAGGAAACCGGGTCAAGTTTCAGAAAGCACCGGCATATGATGAACTCGCCTAAGTTATTGATAAACCTACTGTATCTAGTCTTGGCGCAGTCCAGCGAAGTACCGGGCTGGAGTCATGGTGAAATAAAAAACCCGCCGGAGCGGGTTTTTTATTTCTTTAGTCGCCCATCTGTTTTTGCAGATGTTCCCAGCGTTCCTGCGCGTCGAGCGTGCGCTCGGCGGTGAGGCGGGCTTCCATGCGCTCGAGGCCGATTTCGTCCCCGGTGTCCACGCAATAGCCGTAGCTGCCGTCATCGATGCGCTTGAGCGTGCTGTCGATCTTGTTGATCAACTTGCGATAGCGATCGCGGGTGCGCAGCTCCAGCGAGTTCTCGGTTTCGCGCGTGGCGCGTTCGGCTTCATCGCCGACGTCACGCACTTCTTCCTTGAGGTTCTCGATGGTCTGCTTGGACTCTTCGATCAGGTCGCTCTTCCACTGCAGCAGGCGCTGGCGGAAATACTCGAGCTGGTACGGACCCATGTACTCCTCGTCCTGGGTCGGCTTGTAACCCGCCGGCAATACGACGCGCTGGCGCGCCACGGCAAGCTTGACCCGGTCCGGGCGCGGCTTGCTCGGCTTCACGTAGCCGGCGCGCACGCCGATCTCCCGCTTCGGCGGCGCTGGCGCGACCGCGACGGGTGCCGGTGCAGCCGGCTTGGCGCCGGACTTGCCGGCCGCCTTGGCCGGGGCCGCTGCCTTGACTGGCGCCGGCTTGGCCGCCGGGACTGGCTTGGCGGCGGGGGCAGCCTTGGTGGCGACTGCGTGGAGCGGCGCCTTGGCAGCCGTCTTCGCCGCCGGTTTTGCTGCGGGTGCGGGAACTGTCCTCTTCACTGGCTTACTAATGGATTTGGCAACGGGCTTTGCAGCTTTGCGCGGTGCGGCTTTCTTGACCGGCTTGGCCGGCGCTTTCTTGGCAACAGTCTTGATAGGCTTCTTCACTTGTTTGGCTGGGGCTTTCTTGGCCGCAGATTTCTTGACGGGCTTGGCTGCCTTCTTGGCCTTGGGGGCAGGCTTCGCCTTCGCAGGCTTCTTGGCCGGCGCGGCGGGTTTCCTGGCAGCGGGTTTCTTGGAAGCCGATTTCTTGGCGACCGGTTTCGCAGCTTTTTTGGCTAGTTTCTTGGTGGCCACTCGGCAGGTCCTCTCTTTCCTTGAGACACAAAAGGCGGCGTGTTATAGCCTAGTCCTCGGCAAGCGGCAACATTATCCTCATACCCATGGCCGCGCAAATGTTTAAATCCCTGGTCATCTGGCTGCTCCGCGGTTACAAGCTGTTGATTAGTCCGCTATTGGGACAGCGTTGCCGTTTCTATCCGAGCTGCTCGACGTATACCATGCAAGCGGTCGAACGCTTCGGCGTCCTGCGCGGAAGCTGGCTGGGTGCGCGACGGATCCTGCGCTGTCACCCGTTCAATCCCGGCGGTTACGACCCGGTGCCAGACGAGTTTTCCGCCGCAGGCAGATCACACGCCAACGGACCTCGCGATGGCGATGGCGATGCCTGTGTTCATCACCATGATTGATCGCCCCGACGTCGTAGCGGCGGCCAGGGCCTTGTCCCGATGAACGCGGGCTTCGCCGCGATCGGCCTGTTCCTGGCGCTTGCCGCAGCCGAGGTTCCGCAGACCGTCCCGCAGGGTGGCTTGGTCAGGGGCCGCGTCGCGCCGGGCAGCCAATTGGCCTTGATCGTCCAGGGCGCGCCGACCGAATCGGCGCCGGCCAGTCGCCTTGCGGTGCGGGTCGCCGGGGACGGCCGGTTCGTGGTGGGCGTGGGTCGCGACGAAACCGGCCCGATCCAGCTCTTGGCCACGGGGCCGGATCAGAGCCAGCGCGTGCTGAGCATCGCGGTGGTGGCGCGTGACTGGAAAATCGAACGCATCGTGGGTGTCCCGCCAGCGACCGTCAATCCCCCACCCGAGATCGCCGCGCGCATCGAGCGGGAACAGGCGCAGGTCTCGGAGGCGCGCAAGCGCGACGACGCGCGCGAGGATTTCACCGCCAGTTTCATCTGGCCGCTCACCGGCCGGATCAGTGGCGTCTACGGCAGCCAGCGGGTGTACGACGGTACGCCGAAATCCCCGCACTCCGGCCTGGACGTTGCCGCGGCCGCGGGAACGCCGCTGTGCGCGCCTGCGGGCGGGGTGATCAGCTTCGCCAGACCCGATCTGTATCTGACCGGAGGCACAGTGCTGATCGACCACGGCCATGGACTGAGCTCGAACTTCCTGCACCTGAGCCGCATCGATGTGCGCGTCGGCGAACGGGTCGAACAAGGCCAGGTCATCGGCCTGGTCGGCGCCACCGGCCGCGCCACCGGCCCGCACATGCACTGGGGCATGAACTGGTTCGGCGTGCGCGTGGATCCGCAGTTACTGGTGGATCCGGCTATGAATCCTGCGGCGTCCGGAGCAAGCGCAACACCATCGCGATGATCGCGCCGGCCGCCAGCACCAGCACCGTCCAGAGTATCCAGGTCCGCTTCTTTTCCGGGTCGTAGGCGGTCAGCGCCGCCTCGCCGCCCGCCGTTTGCATTGCGCCCAGGATCGCCGGCGCCGGCTGCCAGTCGCGGCCGTACTTGGCGCGAACCTGGCCGACCAGCGCATCCAGGGGAAAGTTGCTGCGCCGGGCCGCGGGGCTACCCGCGGCGACCACGAAAGGCGGCTTGCCGTGGGTCAGCAGCAGCCACCGTTCCGGCCGATAGGACATCTCCAGTACCGGTGTTTCCGTCAGTTCGATACTGGGCTCGACGCGCCACTCCTGGTGCCGGGTGAGCGCGATGTCCATGGCCTCGTTGTCGAGCGCGACGCCGCCGCCGCGCAACCGGAAGGCAGTCATCTGGCCGATGTAGGACCAGTCGCGCTCGCCCTCGTCGCGCGCGCTGACGCTGAAATTGGCGATGGCGTTGTCGTCGCCCAGGGCGATGTTCAAGCGTTCCACCGGAACCCGCGCGGGCAAACGATAGACGTAGCCGCGTCCGTCGCGGCGAATGAAATCGGCGCCGATCGAACTGCGCTTGAGCTCTTCGCGCGTCGCGACCGCAGGATGCAGCAACAGACGCACCGCCTCGACCGGGAGCCCCCCCGTCGCGCCCAACACGTGTATGCGAAGGTAGGTAGCCGACAGCGGCGAAAATTCGATGTGCCGCCGCACCAGAGTCTGCCCACTCTGGCGCAACTGCGCGACGGTCGCCGCCGGCACCACCGTCCGCCAGAATTGCAGGTCCTCGCTGGCCTCGATGCTGACCTCGGCACTGAAGTCCGGCGCATCCAGCGTCAGCTCCAATGCGATCGCTTCGACGTCCTGGCCCTTGCCTTTCACATCGATCAGGATGTCCTGCACGCTGCCCGGCGGGCCGTGGCTCAGGGTCGCATCCAGATTCAGGTCGCCCGCCGTGGAGCGGGTAACGTGCAAGTGCAGATCGGCCGGCGCTTCGGCGCGCGCGGCCGGAAGGGCGAACCACGCGGCGTCGCGCCAGGCGCTCGGCGGCGGGTTGTAGACAGCGGGCATCGGTCCGAACGGCAAGGCGTCGCCTTCGGCGTTGAATGCCGCCAGGTCGCCCAGGTCGACGCCGAGGATCTGGCGATACACCGACTCGTCCAGGATTACCGCGAACGCACCCTCGCACGCCACCGGCTTGTCCGACGGCGCCGATGACGGCGCTCCCGCCGGGGGACAGGCGCCGAGCACCGGCCATTGCCGCGCGAAGTCGTCCGGCTCGCTCGCTGCCGCGCCAAAGCTCAGCGCCAGTGCCACCAGAAAGCTCGGAATCCTCATGCGTTTTCTCCCGCTTCCTGCAACTTCGGCGGCGACGGTGCGATATAGCCGACGCCGACCAGCAACAGGCCGACCGCCATGAACGAAATGATGCCGGGCATATTGCCCATGTAGCCACGATCCACGAACAACAATTTCACCAACACGACGCCCATCAGCAGCGCGCCGCCCATCCAGATCTGACGGTTGCGCCGCCGCGAACCGAGTATCCAGGCGCTGACGCCGAGCAGGCTCCAGACCACGGTCAGGCTGGCCTGGCTGAAGCCCGAGTTGAGCATGTTCTGCGACCACGGTTCGCCATGCAGGTGATGCACGCCGCGCAGTGTCGCCATGGTGACGAGGGCGAACGCCAGCAAGGGCCAGAAGCGGCGCAGCGGCTGCAGCGATGCGTTGTCGCCAAATAATCCATAAGCAAGGAAGGCCAAGCCGATCAGCGCAAGCTCCAGCGGATTGAGCAGAGGTAGATAGAGCAATGGCGCAGCGCTGCCCTCCAGGAACAGGCCGACGACGAACGCATACATCATCAACACCATCGCTGGCGCGAACCAGCCGACTCGATAGCCGCTGAACATCCCGCTGCGGGGCCAGGCGAAAACTTCGGGCCGGCGCCAGAGCAGCAGCGACAACAACGCAACCGGCGCCACCAGGGCGAGGTACTCCCAACCTTGCGCAAGTTGCTGGTCGTCGGTGTACTCCTGCATCTGCAGGGTACCGGCCAAGGCAATGGTCCACAGCGCCAGCAGGTGTGTCGCTGCCAGGCTGCGGGCCTTGATTTCGCGAGCGCTCCACAGCGCCCAGCCCAGGGCCAACAGGTACGCCAGCCAGGTCGACAAGGCCGGCAAGGCGAGCGGCGCGCCGAACTCCTTTTCCGCCGCGAATACCAGCAGCAACCCGGCGAAGGACGACAGGCCGATCAACCAGTTCAACCTGGGCCAGGCAAGGTGATCGCGCAACAACGCCGCGGTCGCCACCGAAGTTGCCAGGTACAACATCGCGAAGCGCCATTCGCCCAGGCTTGATTCGGCGATGTCCATCTGCGTTATCGCGGCCGCCGCCCACCAGAAGGTCGCCCAAACAAACAGTATTGGCGGCAGCGCGAAACGCGGGCGATGGCGATCATGGATCAAGGCGAGTGCGAAGCCGGAGAACGCCAGGATCGCCGCGCCCAGCCACTCGGCGTTGAGCAGCAGCAGGCGAGCTGCGGAGTCGATATGCGGAGCGTTGACGATGCTCAGGCAAAACGCGCCCGCCGCCAGCAGCTGCAGCGTCAGTCCGGTCAGCCACGGGAAGTTCCGGTTCTGCCGAATGCCCAGCCATGCCACTCCCGCTCCCTCCAACGCCCAGACGCTGGCCGTGGTGCTGGCACTGAACGCAAGCGGCACGGCCAGCGTGGCAAAGCCCAGGGCCAGGGCGGCGTAGGCTTCGGTCAACAGACGTTCTCCGCGGCGCTGGCGCAACCAATAGACCAGCCCGGCATAGATGAGCGCCACCGCTAGCGCGCTGAAGGCCATGCCGATCCGGTCGTCTTTCAACATGCCCGCCTGCAACGGGAACGCCACCAGGGGCGTGCCGAAGACCAGGGTGCCGTCCACCCATGGCCGCCGGTGTTCGGTCTGCCGGACCACGTAGAGCAAACCGATGACGATGTAGAAAAGGAAGAAGGCGACCAGGAAAGGTTCCACCGTCATGAACATCTCGGGCCGGTAGTACTTGCTGCCCCAGGCCGTGCCGACGCCAAACGTGAAGAGGAATCCGATCAGGTTCAGCAGCCGCCAGCTTTGCCGCCATGAAATGGCGAAGACCGCGGCATTGAGCACTGCGTAATATGAAAACAACGCGATGTGATTGGCGCTGCCGGTGGAAATCAGAACCGGCGCCAGGTAGCCGCCGAGAAAACCGAGCACGGCCAGCGCCATATTGTTCTGCAGTACCGCGAGCAACGCGGCGCCTGCCACCAGCACCACTACCAGAGCGAACGCCATGGCGGGCGGCAACAACCCGTACAAGCGAAACGCGGCGAATACAGTCAACAAGAGCACACCCAGTGCTCCGCCCTGCAAGCTCAGGCCGAATGCGGGCCGACGCCCACGCTCACGCCAGCCCAGCGCCAGGGCAATGAGGCCGCCACCCGCGATAAGCGCGAGCCGAACTTCGATTTGCAGGGTGAAATAGCCTTGCGCGGCCGCGTAGCGCAAAGCGGCCGCAACGCCGAACAGGAGCACCAGTACGCCGATCTTCACCGGCACATTGCCTTCGGTGAACCAGCTCTTGATCCTGGCCGCGAATTTTTCTTCCCAACCCGGAGGCGCCGGCGCCCTGGGCGTGCGCGGAATCGGTGGCGGCCCGGGCGCTGCCGGGGCAACGTCCGCACTGCGGGCGGCACTCGTGGGGACTTCAACCGTCCTGCCTGCGTCGGATTCGGCTGATCTCGTTGCAGCAGCAACGCCTGCCCCGATTCCGTCGCCGGCTGCTGGCGGTTGCACGGGCTCCGCTGGCGTGCCGCGCTCGGATAATTCGGTACGTCCGGGGCTGGTCGCAGCTGCGAATTGCGGCGGCGCAGCGGTGGACAACGCCGCCAGACGGCCTTTGCTGACCGACAGTTCGCGCGTGAGCACTGCCACTTCGCGCCGGAGCCGATTCAAGGACAGCAGCAAGTACAGGCTGAAGAACCCGACGATCGCGCCGAGCAGTTCCTCGCTTTCCGCGCCCACGCCCACGCCGACCAACGCCCCGATCAACCCCAGCATCCAGTTCATGCGTACCCCCGCCTGATCCCTGCAGCAGTCTGCCGGATGCGCGCCCCCAAAAACAATGAAGGCCGGAATCGCGTCCGGCCTCGTGAGGGAGCGCCTTCAGCCGCGATGCCCTGTGGGAGCGGCTTCAGCCGCGATGCCCTGTGGGAGCGGCTTCAGCCGCGATGCCGTGTGGGATCGCGGCTAAAGCCGCTCCTACGGTGGTGCGGCTCAGGGCGTTGAGGTGTAGCCGCCGGGCATGCCCTTGGTCGCAACCGCGACTGCGTTGTGCGGGTGCAGGCTTTCGAAGTGGGATGCGCGCACCCAGAAATCGCTGATCCGCTCGTCTTCGTCGAGCGCCTTTTGCATGCGTCGCGCGGCGTCTTCGCAAAACATCAGGTTCTGGCCGTTGAGTCGGGCGAAGGCTTGTTCGTCTTCGCGCTTGACTGCCGTCTGCACCGGCGTTTTCAAGGCGGTTTCGATGCGGTCGATGACTTCGAGGAAAGGCAGGTTCTGGAACGAGGGGGCCAGCCGTGCCTTGACCTCGGCCGTGCTGCGCTGGCTATGCGGGGTAGCGTTGATGCCCTGCTCGCTGCCCAACCAGCGCATGACCGCGTCGTAATCAAGCGCGGCATCCGCCGGAAAGTCCTTGGCGAAATTTTCCTGGATCAGCTGGCGCGCCAAGGCCGCCGAGCACGGGCAGGTACTGGAATAGGCCGCCTGCACGCCGAGCTCCAGTGAAAACTGGCCGCGATCGAGCACCGCGTTGACGCTGACCGGATACGATTTCCAGCCGGTATTGTCGCTGACCAGCGCCGGACGCCGGATCAGGTAATCGAAGTGGATCTGCACCATCGCGCGATCGGACAGATCGGCGTGCGAATCCAGGAAGTCCTTGAGCAGGCGACGCAAACTGCAGGGCGACAGCGCCTCGGCCGACAACGCTTTGTCGACGTGCAGGTAGAGCCGCGACATGTGGATGCCGCGCACATCGGCGCGCTTGAGATTGACGAAGGCATTGACCCGCGCGCCGCTGGTGAGCGGCACGCCGTTCGCGTCGATCACGCTGACCGGCATCTCGATTTCGCCCATGCCGACCCAATCGAGCAGACCGGCGACGGCGGGCCTGGCCTCGTTGGCGATGTCGGGCATGACGCGGGCCAGGTTTTCGGTGATCGGAGCCATGGGCAGGTTCGCAGGTCGAAGAAGGTTGAAAAGACTAAGTGGGGGCGTGTGCAGGGTACGTCAACTGGGCAGGATAATCGCGCACGGAGGTCGCAACACGGCATTTCACAGGCTACGGGCGGCGCGCCAGGCATGCCACAAGGTCAGCGGGGCTGGTGGTTCGGCCAGCCCCTTGCCTGCGGCCAACCGCGCCAGCCTGGCCCGGTCGAAGCGATACCGGCTGCGCCTGATCAGGGCCGCCCCGGCCACATCGGCCGGCATGGCTTGCAGCAATTCCCTGCCCCAGTCACGCACCAGGGCGTCTGCCGACCCGGTAGCCAACTGCGACGGTGTCACGCCGTGGCGGGCGAACAGATGCATCGGAATGCGCGCCAGGTCCGTGCTGGTCCGGCCACGCAACAGTCGCTGCACGAGCCAGTGGACGGCCAGGCTGCGCGCGGCCCCGGCCGAAACCTCGGCGCGAAACACCGTGGCTTCGACAGCGATTACCGCGGATGCCGTCGGCATGAGCAGGGCCACGGCGTGCGCGGTATCGTCGGCGCGCGGGCTGTCGATGTCGTGGTCGAGCAGCGCACGGCCCAGCTGCGACCATGGAGCGCCAGTGCTTGCGTCAGCGCCAGCCGCGAGCAGCACTTCGGTCAACGGATGCCGTTGCCGACCCTGGCCGACGCCGATCATCTCTTCGGCCCACCAACCGGTTTTTGCCGCGGTAACCTGGCTGTCGCTCAGCTCGAACAGGGTTTCGCGCAGTTCGTGCAGCAAAGCGCCCCAGGCCTGGAATTTCTGCTTGCCCTCGCCCGGACAAAACACCTCGGCGAACTCCATGTCCGGCTCGCGCTGACGCCATTTGCCGACAAAGTGCGCGCGCGGGTCGGCGCCATTGGCGTCCATCTCAGCGACTCAGGGTTCCAGGCCGGATCAAGTCCAACGGCAGTTCAACCAACGCATCCGGATTCCAGGCGCGGGGATCCTCGTGCGCTTCGCGATAGCCCCACAGCGCCGCCACCGACTTCATTCCAGCGCTGCGGGCGGCAACGATGTCGCGTTCGTCGTCGCCGACATAGATGCAGTCCCGCGGAGACACGGCCAAAGTTTCGCAGGCCATCAGCAACTGATCGGGATCGGGTTTCTTCCGCGCCAGCGTGTCGCCGCCGATCAGGACCGCGCTGCGCTGTGTCCAGCCCATGCTGGCCACCACCTCGGTCGCCAGGTAATACGGCTTGTTGGTAACGATGCCCCAGCGCGAGCCAGCGGCTTCGATGGCATCGAGCACGTCGGCGATACCTTCGAACGGCGTGCTGTGCGTGGCCACGGCTTCGGCATAGACATCCAGGAACGGTTGCCACAACAGTTCGCGCCGGGCCGCATCGCGGTCCGGAAACGCGACGGCCAGCATCGCGCGCGCGCCCTTGGAAACCAGCGGCCGGATCAATGACAACGGCGCTGGCGCCATGCCTTCGCGCGCGGTGATGACGTTGAGCGCATTGAGCAGGTCCACCGCACTGTCGACCAGCGTGCCGTCCAGGTCGAACAGGATCAGCGGCGCCATCGGTTCCCGAACCGCACCACCGGCAATATTGCGCTCGCTCACGCCTTCACCGCGCAGGCCAGGTAATTGATATCGGTGCGTTTGCCGACCCAGGCCTTGCGCCGGACCGGATCGTAGGCCAGGCCGCTGACGTCTTCCAGCTGCAAGCCGGCGTCGCGCAACCATCCAGCCAGTTCGGCCGGACGGATGAAGCTCTTGTAGTCGTGGGTGCCCTTCGGCAACAAGCCGGCAAGGTACTCGGCGCCGACAATGGCGACGGCGAAAGCGAGCGGCGTGCGATTGAGCGTGGACACGAACAACTTGCCGCCGGGCCTGAGCAGCGTTGCGCAGGCGCTCAGCACCGAGCCAGGATCGGGCACGTGCTCGAGTAATTCCATGCAGGTGACGACGTCGAATTGCGCCGGCATGCGTGCGGCGATCGATTCAACCGATTCCAGGTGGTAATCGACGGCCAGGCCGGACTCCAACAAATGCAACTTGGCGATGTCGACCAACTCCGGTGCCAGGTCCAACGCCGTGACTTGCGCGCCTTCACGCGCCAGCGCCTCGCTGAGCAGGCCGGCGCCGCAGCCGACGTCCAGCGCGCGCGCGCCGCGCAGGCGGCAGAGGCCGGCGATGTAGGACAGCCGCGCCGGGTTCAATTCATGCAGCGGCCGTTGCGGGCCATTGGGGTCCCACCAGCGATTGGCCAGCGCGCCGAACTTGGCGATCTCCGCAGCGCTGACGTTGTCCTGGCTCATGCCGGACTGCGCACCGCGGCGATGTTCTGGCGCCACTGGCGGACGCGCGCCAGCAGGTCCGGAACATCGACATCGACCAGTTCGCCGTCAACCAACTTGCGCTGTCCGGCAATCCAGACATCGCGCACTTGTTGCCGCCCGGTCGAATAGACCAACTGCGAAATCGGGTGATACATGGGCTGGGTTTCCAGTGCGTCCATCGCCACGCAGATCAGGTCGGCCTGCTTGCCGGTTTCGATGGAGCCGATCTTGTCGCCGAGGCCGATGGCTCGGGCGCCGCCCAAGGTTGCCGCACGCAAAGCGGCGGCCGCATCCAGCGCCGTCGCGTCGGCGGCCACGCCCTTGGCCAACAGCGCCGCGCAACGCATCTCGTCGAACATGTCGAGATCGTTGTTGCTGGCGCAGCCGTCGGTGCCGATGGCAACGTTGACGCCGGCGCGCAGGAGTTTTTCCACCGGACTGAAACCCGAGGCCAGCTTGAGGTTCGACTGCGGACAGTGCGCAACCGAGACGCCGCGCTCGGCGCACTGGGTTATCTCCGCCTCGGTGAGCTGGGTCATGTGCACCGCGATCAGGCGTTCGTTGACCAGACCCAGGCGGTCCATGCGCGCCAACGGCCGCTGCCCGTACTGCTTCAGGGACTCGTCGATCTCATGCGCCGTCTCGTGCACATGGCAGTGCACCGGCAGGTCCAGTTGCTCGGCGAGCATGCGGATGCGTTCGAAACTGTCGTCGTTGACCGTGTACGGCGCGTGCGGCGCGAAACTGAAACCGACCAGCGGATCGCGGCGATAGTTGTCGTGGACTTCCAGGCCCTTGTCGAAGTATTCGGCCGGGCTTGCGGCCCAGGCGGACGGGAATTCGATGAACGGCAGGCCGACCACGGCGCGGAAGCCCAGCCGGCGATAGGTCGCCGCCTGCACGTCGGGGAAGAAATAATTTTCGTTGCAGCAGGTGCTGCCGCCGCGCAGCATCTCGGCCACCGCCAGCTCCACGCCATCGGCAATAAAGGCCGGGCTCATCACTGCGGCTTCGATCGGCCAGATGTGCTGCGTCAGCCAAGGCATCAGCGGCAGATCGTCGGCGACGCCGCGCATCAGCGTCATCGGGTTGTGCGTATGCGCGTTGACCAGGCCGGGCATCAGGATCGAATGCGGCCGGCTGACCGTTTGCCCCGGCGCGTAGCGCGCATGCGCCTGATCGCGGGGAAGCACAGCCAGGATGCAACCGGCAGATACGACAACGGCGTGATCCTCCAGGACCACGCCGTGCGGCACGACCGGGACAACCCAGCTGGCTTCGATCAACAGGTCGCAGGGCTGCTTGGCGGCTGCAGTCATGGACGGTCGATTATTTGACGCGGCCGACGTACTCACCGGACCGGGTGTCGACCTTGATGATCTCGTCCTGACCGACGAACAGCGGCACGCGCACGGTGGCGCCGGTTTCGAGCTTGGCCGGCTTGCCGCCGCCGCCAGAGGTGTCGCCGCGCACGCCCGGATCGGTTTCGACGATCTTCAGTTCGACGAAGTTCGGCGCCTGCACCGCGATCGGCGCGCCGTTCCACAAGGTCACCACGCAATTTTCCTCGCCCTTGAGCCACTGCCAGCTATCGCCGACGGCGGCCTTGTCGGCCTGCACCTGCTCGAAGCTCTCGGTCTGCATGAAATGCCAGTACTCGCCGTCGGCGTACAGGAACTGCATGTCGGTATCCATGACATCCGCCGCTTCCAGCGAGTCGGTGGCCTTCATGGTCATTTCCACGACGCGGCCGGTCTTGATGTTGCGGTACTTGATGCGGGTGAAGGCCTGGCCCTTGCCGGGCTTGACGTATTCGGTCTCCGTGATCACGCAAGGATCGCTATTGACCAGGATCTTCAAGCCGTTCTTGACGTCGTTCAAGCCATAGCTGGCCATCGGTAAGCTCCATAAAAAAACAAAGCCACCGGAATCAGCGGCTACAATAGGGTTCCAACGGGTGCGCATGGCCCCGTGAGCCCCCTATGATACCTGCACCCAAGCTTCCGACCCAAGCCATGCCCACCCGGCAGGCGACCTCCCGCGGCACGGACGCGCCTGCGCGCGGCGCGTCCTGGCAGGCGCTTTGGCGCGATGCCATCCGGGACCCGCGCGAATTGCTCGACCTGCTTGGCCTGCCTGCGTTGGCCGCGCAGGTCTCCGACGCCGCCGCCGCGCAATTTCCATTGCGGGTGCCACGCGGATTCGCCGCGCGCATGCGCCACGGCGACTACGATGATCCCTTGCTGCGCCAAGTGTTGCCGGTGTTCGACGAAGACCATGTCGTACCCGGATTCAGCTTCGACGCCGTCGGCGACGTCGCTGCACGCGGCGCGACCGGCGTCATCCACAAGTACCACGGCCGGGCACTGCTGATCGCCACCGGCAGTTGCGCGGTGCACTGCCGCTACTGTTTTCGCCGGCACTTTCCCTATGGCGAGGAAACGGCCGCGGCCAATCGCTGGCAGGCAGCCCTGGACTACCTCAAGGCCGACGGCACGATCAGCGAAGTGCTTCTTTCCGGCGGCGACCCCTTGTCCCTGGCGACGGCAAAGCTCGCCGAGCTGACGGACCAACTGGCCGGGCTGCCGCAAATCCGTCGTCTCCGCTTGCACTCCCGGCTGCCGGTCGTACTGCCCGAGCGCGTCGACTCCGAACTACTGGCCTGGATCGGCAACCTGCCCTGGCCGGCCGCAATGGTCATCCATGCCAACCACGCCAACGAAATCGATGAGAACGTCGTCAACGCCCTGTGCCGCCTCCGACAGGCGGGCGTGCTCCTGCTCAACCAGTCGGTGCTGCTGCGCGGGGTCAATGACCAGGTCGACGCGCTTGCCGAATTGTCGGAGCGCCTGTTCGAGGCCGGCGTGCTGCCGTACTACCTGCATCAGTTGGACCGGGTGGCCGGGGCCGGGCATTTCGAGGTCGGGGACACGCAGGCTCGCCAGCTGTATTCCGAACTCAGGGCGCGGCTGCCCGGGTACCTGGTCCCGCAACTGGTTCGGGAAATAGCCGGCGCCGACAGCAAAACCCCCTTGTGATGGCTTTCGCGATCAAGGTTCTGGTATCGTTTTAAGCTACTCGTGCAAGTCATTGAAGAATAAGGAGTGCCATAAATGGCACAGCAGGACGCTGTTATTCGCCTGCTTCTGGTCGAGGACCAAGTGGAGGACGCCGAGCATTTGATCAGCATGCTGCGCAATGGCGGCATGGCGATCCGTCCCCAACGGCCGGAGTCGACGGAAGACCTGGACAACCTGCTGTCTACTCAAAGCATCGATATGGTCCTGGCCAGAAGCGATGCCAAGTACATCCCGTTCGAGGACGTTGCCAAGCGTGTCGAGGCCACCGGCAAGGACATTCCGGTCCTGGCCACGGCCAGCACCCTTGACGAAAATACGGTGCTGAACACCATCGCCGCAGGCGCTCGCGAAGTGGCCCTGCGCACGCGGCCCGAGCACGTGCAGTTCGTGGTTCGCAACGAGTTCCACGCACTGCTCAGCCGGCGCGGACTGCGTCATCTGGAAGCGGCGCTGCGCGAGACGGAACGGCGTTGCGACGCACTGATCTCGTCCTCGCGCGATCCGATCGCCTACGTCCACCAGGGCATGCACATCCGCGCCAACCAGGCCTACCTGGAAATGTTCGGCTTCGAGGATTTCGAGGAAATCGAGGGCCTGTCGGTGCTCGACCTGATTTCGCCCGACGATGCCGAGACGTTCAAGCAGTTGCTCAGGCGCATAGACAAGGGCGAGTCGCCGCCACGCCAGCTATCCATCCGCGCCCAGCGCTCGGACGGCAGCCCGTTCGACGCGGCGATGGAGTTCACCTCGGCGACCTACGAGGGCGAGCCCTGCCTGCAGATCGTGTTCCGGCAGCAAACGGTCGATGCCGAAATGGTCAAGGAGCTGGATACGCTGCGGCAGCGCGATCCGGTCACCGACCTGCTCAACCGCCAGTACTTCATGACCGAAGTCGAGGCGGCGGTCGCGACCGCAGCCGACGGCAAGGGCAACCAGGCGCTGCTGCTGGTGGAACCGGACAATTACGAAAACCGGCTGGGCGAGATCGGGCTGGCCCAGGCCGACAACCTGCTCAAGGTCCTCGCCAGCCGGCTGACCTCGATCCTCGAAGACCAGGGCGATATTGCGATTGCGCGTTTCAGCGACCACTCGTTCGCCCTGCTTTGCCGTGGCCATGACCACAAGCAGACCCAGGCCCTGGCCGAGCGCATTCGCACCAGCTTCGACGGACAGTTGCTTGAGTTGTCCGACCGCTCGCTGGCTTTGACGGTCAGCGTCGGCGGCGTGCAGATCGGCGAGAAGATCGCCAGTGTTCCGCAGATCATGGCCAAGGCCAGCCAGTGCCTGCAGTCGGCCGAGGGCGTCGGTGGCAACCGCGTCGAGATCTTCGACCCCGCCGGCCGCGATCGCGCCGAAGAGGACCGGATCCAGGCCTGGGTCAATCGCATCCAGGAGGCGCTGCGCGAGGACCAGTTCGTGCTGAATTTCCAGCCGATGATCAGCCTGACCGGCGATCCGAGCGAGAACTACGAAGTGCTGTTGCGCATGAAGGCGCCGAGTGGCGAGATCGTTGCCCCCGACCAGTTCATGCCGATCGCCGAGGAGCACGGCCTGCTGGGGGAACTCGACCGCTGGGTAATCGGACGCACCATCATGCTGCTGGCCGAACGCCGCAAAGCGGGCAAGGAGACCACCCTGTACGTCAAGGTGGCGCCGTCCTCGCTGGTGGACGGCGACCTGCACAACTACATCGGCTCGCAATTGAAAGCGCATTCAGTACCTGGCGCGCTCCTGGTGCTGCAGCTGCCGGAATCGAAGATCTACGCGCACTTGCGGCCGCTGCAGGCCTTCCAGAAGATCGTGGCCAGTTTCGGTTGCCGCTTGTGCCTCGAGCAATTCGGCACCAGCCTGAATTCGTTCCAGATGCTCACGCATTTCGAGCCGGCGATTCTCAAGATCGATCGCAGTTTCATCACCGACCTGGCCAAGAACGTCGAGAACCAGAAGAAGGTTCGGGAGTTCGTTACCGAGGCGCGCAGGCTCGAAAAGCAGACCATCGCCGAGTTCGTGTCCGACGCCAGCAGCATGACGGTGCTGTTTTCGATCGGCGTCGACCTGGTGCAGGGAAATTTCCTGGCGCCGCCTGGACCGGCGATGAATTACGAGTTCGGTTGAAAAAAAAGCCCGCCGAAGCGGGCTTTTTTCGTTGTCAGCTCATCGTCGCCTGGGTTTCGCGAAGTCTCTGGATGCGCACTTCCAGCGGCGGATGGCTCATGAACAGGCCTCGCATGCCGTGCGCGATACCACCGGAGATGCCGAAGGCCTTGACTGAACTGGGCAAGGTGTTCTCGCCATAGGTCTGTCCGAGGCGCTGCAGCGCGGCGATCATCTTTTCCTTGCCGGCAAGATGTGCGCCGCCGGCATCGGCGCGGAATTCGCGATAGCGGCTGAACCACATCACGATGGTTTGCGCGAGCATGCCAAAGACCATGTCGAGCGCGAACACGACGATGTAGTAGAAGAAGCTCGGGCCGCCCTCGCGATTGCCGCTGACCATCGCATCGATGGTGCGGCCGACCACGCGGGACAGGAAGATGACGAACGTGTTCATCACACCCTGGAGCAGGGTCATGGTCACCATGTCGCCATTGGCAACGTGGCTGATTTCATGGCCCAACACCGCCTCTGCTTCGTCGCGAGTCATCGCGCGCAACAGGCCGGTGGAGACCGCGACCAGGGAATTATTCCGGCTGGGCCCGGTGGCGAAGGCATTGATTTCCGGCGCGTCATAGATGCCGACCTCGGGCATCTTGATGCCGGCCGATTGCGCCTGGCGGCTGACGACGTCGACCAGCCAGCGCTCGCTCTCCGATTTCGGCTGGTCGATCAAGACCATGCCGGTGCTCCGCTTGGCCACCCATTTGGAGATCATCAGGGAAATGAAAGCGCCGCCAAAACCGAACATGGCGGCCAGCAGCAGCAGTTGGCCGTTCTGGCCGAGCCTGATGCCGAAATAGGACTGCAGCACGCTCAGCACCAAGCCGAGCAGCACCATCACCGCCAGATTGGTTGCCACCAGTAACGCAACTCGCTTGAACATTGACCGCTCCTATGCGCCGCAACTTCGGCGTCTGCTCTTACTATGTGTCGGGATGCCCGAATTTCAAGGCCCACGCCAACCCATGTCCGCCAAACTACCCGAACGCGCGGTTTATCGCGGCCGCTTCGCCCCCTCCCCGACTGGCCCCTTGCACCTGGGCTCACTGACCGCCGCACTGGGCAGTTGGTTGATCGCCAGGCACCGCGGCGGCGAATGGCTGATTCGCGTCGAGGACCTGGACCCACCGCGGGAAGCGCCCGGGATGGCGCATCAGCAGCTTGCCGCGCTCGCCGCGTTTGCCCTGGAATCCGACTTGGAAGTGGTCTGGCAAAGCGAGCGCACGGACTTGTACGCGGAGGCCCTGCGCAAATTACTCGACCGCGAGCTTGCATTCGAATGCCGTTGCAGCCGAAGCGACCTGTCCGCGTCAGCCGGCATTCATCGAAAATGCGTTGCGCAACCTTCCGGAAAGCAGGCGGCGTATCGCCTGCGGGTGCCGGCGCGCACGCTCGCTTTCGACGACGCCATTCGCGGTCGCTTCGTGCAGGAGCTGGGCGAGGACGTTGGCGACGTGGTGGTCAAACGCGCGGACGGTTATTGGGCGTACCAACTCGCCGTGGTTGTCGACGATGCGCTGCAAGGTATTACCGACGTCGTGCGTGGCGCCGACCTCATGGATTCCACGCCGCGACAGATACTCCTGCAGCAGATGCTCGGCTATGCCACGCCTGGCTACGCGCACTTGCCGGTGATCAAAACGGCGAACGGGCTCAAGCTGAGCAAATCGCTGCGCAGCGCTCCCATCGACCCGGCCGATCCGTTGCCCGCCCTGCGCCTGGCTTACGCCTGGCTGGGCCAGGATGTCCGCGCACTTGAGGGTAGCGCAGGCGCCGGGGACGCGCTGTGCCGGGCCCTGAGCGCCTTCCGGCCGGACCGCATTCCAGCCTCGGATCGCGTTTTGCCCCCGGATTGATCGATCTCGTGGCGGGATCCGTGGCGGTGTTCACAATAATTGACACCCCCTTTCTTGCAAGGTACCGAAAGACAAGCGATGCTCGGGAAATAAGCGGCTTAGATTTCCTTGTGTCATTTGCTATTTTCCGGGGTGGTCATGTCTCAGGTACGCATCATCAAGAAGTACCCGAATCGTCGCTTGTACGATACGGAAATCTCCAGCTACGTAACCCTGGAGGACGTGCGACAACTCATTGTCGAAGGCGAGAACTTCGAGGTGCGCGACGCCAAGACCGGCAAGGATCTGACTCGCGCAGTATTGTTGCAAATACTCGCCGAGCACGAGGACATCGGCCAGCCGATATTTTCCACGCAGTTATTGACCACCGTCATCCGTTTTTACGGCGATTCGCTGCAGGGCATCATCGGCAGCTACCTGGAACGCAGCATCCAGATGTTCAGCGACCAGCAGCAGCAACTGCGCGGACACATCGGCAACCTGGTCGTGCAGACGCCGTGGTCGCTACTCAACCAGCTTACCGAGCGCAACATGGAAATCTGGAAGGGCGTGCAGCAGGGCATCAAGAGCGGCCTGTCCTCCTCCCCCGAAAAATCCGAAGACACGGGCAAGGTCGCTGCCAAGGTCGCGGCGAGGCCGCGCAAACGCACGCTGCGCAGATGAGCCGGCGCACCGCGCTGGTCACCGGCGGCATCGGCGGCATTGGCACGCAGGTCTGCCGTCGCCTGGCCGCGGCTGGCCACCTGGTTATTGCGAGCGACTTGCCGGCTTCGGCCGAGCGTCTCGCCCAGTTCGTCGATAGCGTGGCCGGCCTGGACGTGCGCTTCGAGGCGGCCGACGTCAGCCGAATGGCCGATTGCGAAAACCTGGTGCAGCGCATCCAGGACAACTACGGCGGAGTCGACATCCTGGTCAATGGCGCTGGCATCACTCGCGACGTCAGCCTGCGCAAGATGAGCAGCGAGCAGTGGCAGGAAGTATTGCGCGTCAACCTCGATAGCGTATTCAATCTGTGCCGACTGCTGGCTGACGGCATGTGCACTCGCGGCTTTGGTCGCATCGTCAACATCAGTTCGATCATCGGCCAAACCGGCGCCTTCGGGCAAAGCAACTACGCCGCCGCCAAGGCCGGCATGCACGGCTTCACCATGGCGCTCGCACGCGAACTTGCGGCCAAGGGCGTCACCGTCAACAGCGTCAGCCCGGGCTACATCGACACGCCGATGACCGCGGCAATTCCCGAGGCGTTGCGCACACAGATGATTGCCGCCATTCCCGTCGGCCGCATCGGTGGCCCCGAAGACGTGGCCCACGCGATCGCCTTTCTATGCGCCGAGGAATCAGGCTACCTGACCGGCCTGAACCTGCCGGTAAACGGCGGCCTCTTCATGAGCTTCTAACTCCCGCACCGCCACCCATGTGGGAGCGGCTTCAGCCGCGATGCTTCGAGTTATCGCGGCTGAAGCCGCTCCTACACAACGCGATGCTTCGAGTTGTCGCGGCTGAAGCCGCTCCTACACAACGCGATGCTTCGAGTTATCGCGGCTGAAGCCGCTCCTACACAACGCGATTCTGCGAGTTATCGCGGCTGAAGCCGCTCCTACACAACGCGATGCTTTGAGTTATCGCGGCTGAAGCTGCTCCTACAGGTTAGAGGTTTATTTGGGGGGGCAATATTTGGCGTAGTACTGCTCGGCCCGGGGCATCAGGGATTGCAGGGTGGCGATGCGGTTGGCCGGGTCCGGATGCGTGGAGGCGAACTCCGGGGGGCGCTGGCCGCCGCCGAGTTCGGACATGCGCTGCCACAGGGGAATCGCCTCGTGCGGGTCGTAGCAGGCGGCAGCGGCGAGCATCAGGCCGACTTCATCGGCCTGCGTCTCGTGATTGCGGCCATAGGGCAGGATCAAGCCGTATTGCGCACCGGCGCCAAGCGCGGCCATGATCATCTGCTGTTGCTGCTGATCCATGTCGCCCAAGGCAACGCCAGCCGCCATCTGGCCCATCTGCACCAGCTTTTGCTGGGCCATCCGTTGTGAGCCGTGGCGCAGCAGGGCGTGGGCAATCTCATGCCCCATCACGATCGCCATCGCATTTTCGTTCTGGGTGATCGGCACCAATCCGGTGTAGACCGCCATTTTTCCGCCGGGCAGGCAGAACGCGTTGGCCTGTTCCGATTCCAGGACCGCGACGTTCCACTCGAAGGTCCTGGCAAGTTCCGGCGATGGCTGCGAATTTTCCGCAGCCAGGTCGGCTTCCACGGAATTGGCACGATCGACCAGTCGACGGGCGATACCTTCGATCTGTAGCGCGGCGGGGTCAGCTGCATCGAGCGCCCGTTCCTGGCTCAGCACTTGCTGGAACGCCTGCAGGCCAAGTTGCTCTTCTTCCTCGACGCTGGCGCCGTAATGCGCCTCGTCGCCCGTGAACGGGTCGGTCCTCGCATTACCGAACCAACTCCAGGCCGCGTAGCCAGCGAAAAGTAGCAGTACCCACCAGCGTATTCCACCGAAGCCACGGGACGGTCGTCTTTCGTCGGTAGTGCGGCGGATCATTGCCATCATCCTTCTCCGTCCCTGGATCAAAGTTCGCGCACCACCCTGAAACCCAGGCGCGCCGTGCTGGCGTCGGCATTCATCGGCAGTCTAGACGCCGAACGCGCCTGATCCAAGGCGCTGCCCCAGGACGCGCCGCGCACCACGCGCTGCGGACAGCCGGGATTCACCCAGGCCGAGCCATTGCCGGGCGCGCGCTGATAGCTGTCGTGCCAACAATCCAGTGTCCACTCGGACACGTTGCCGATCATGTCGAAGGTACCGAAGCCTTCCTCGGGAAAATTCCGCACCGGCGCCGGCCCCCAGAACGCATCGCGGTAACCGGGGATGGCATTTCCCCAGCGGCGACCCAGACGCGACAGATCGCCGTCGCCGGTCAGATTGCCGACGATCCGCGCGGGCGCCTTGTTGCCCCACGGATAGCGCTCGGCACTACCCGCGCGCAACACGTATTCGAACTCCGCCTCGCTGGGCAGCCGATACTTTTGCCCCGTCTGCCCGGAAAGCCAGCGCGTATAGGCCAGTGCATCGTTGATTGCGATGTGCACCGCCGGCAATGCCGGCGAAGCGATCCGGCCGACATGGTCGCGTCGCCAGTCAACGCCCTCATGTTCGCTGAACACCCCGCCTTTCTCGTCGTAAACGGTGGAACGCCCGCGCCGGGTCGCCAGCGTTCGGTAGCGTGTGGCGTCGACGAAGCGTTTGAATTCGGCAACCGTGATCTCGTTGCGCGCGATCGCAAAGCCGCGTTCGAAAACGACCTCGTGCGCCGGCGACTCATTGTCCTGTCGTTGCGGGTCGTCGTCGGATGCGCCCATCTGAAAGCGGCCAAAGGGAATGACGACCATTTCCGGCGCCAGCGCGCTCGAGCCGAGCTTTTCGCTGAACACCTGACCGGGCTTGAACGGGCCGTAATGCCGGGCAAGGTGGATGCGCTCGCGCAGCGCATCGACCCCCGATTTCTGCGCTGCGATCTTGTCCGCGTGCGCGAGCGCCGAATCGGCCCGGTCCAACTGCAGCTTGTCGACGGCAAGGTTGCCCTCCGCCAACACGGCATCGGTGCGCGCCTGACGCAGTTCGATGATGCGCAGACTGACCACTCGCGCTTCGCCGCTTAGTGGCAATAGACGAGCCGACTCCATCAGCAAGGCGTCCGCCGCGGAAAAATCCTCTTGCTTTGCCGCCGACCAGGCGTGCTCGAGCAGTACGCCGTTCCACCGCTTGAGTCCCGCGGCCGCGGGCTGATAGTCGGCGATGGCGCGTTGCGCCCGCCTCAGGTAATCCAGCGCACTGCGGCCATCGGGCGTGGTGATGTCGCCGGCTTCACCGGCCGCGTTGGCCCTGGCCACCCAGCGTTCGGCCAGGCGCGCCTGGGCCAGGTGCCGTCGATAGACCACCAGATCGGCGTGGTCGGGAAGCAGCGAACGGACGATCAGATCGATCCGCTCGGCATCGGCCAGCTTACCCAGGCGCATGGCCAGCCGTCCGCGTTCAAGCAGCGCGTCCAGCGACGATTGCACGCCAAGCTGCGCCTGCGCATTCTCCGGTTCGACCTCCAGCACCGCGAGGTACAGTTCGAGCGCGCCAGGGCCGGGACTGCTTCCGCGCTCCAACTGGCCGCGGCCGAGGGCGTCGGTCGCCTGGCGCAGCGTCTGCGCGACGTGCGACTTGTCGATGTCGGGCACCCGCGACTGCCATTCCGGGGCCGCATGGACTACCGCGGGCTTGAGCTCCGGCTTGGCGCCTTCAATGGCCGGGGCCGTCGCCGGTTGCTCGGGCGGCGGTGGCGGGCGGCCACAACTGGTGAGGAACACAGCCACGCCAACGCTGATCAGATAGTGTCGCAGCCGAGCCATGGAATTAGGACCTTGAGCCCACATTCGGGCGCGGGCGAATCGAACTTAGGCTAACCTGCCCTCTTTTGTCGGTCAAAGCAAAGTGAACCACTGGATAGATGAACCCGAGCTGCTCGCCGCACGACTGACCGCCTGGAAGGGCCAGCCGCTGGTGGCGATGGATACCGAATTCATTCGCGAACGTACCTATTATCCGCAACTGGCGCTGGTTCAATTGGCCATTCCGGGCGAGATCCTGCTCGTCGACCCGACCACGCCCGGCGTGGCGGCCGTGCTGGCGCCATTCCTCGAGGATCCGGAAGTCACCAAGCTGATGCACAGCGCCAGCGAAGACCTGCAGGCCCTGCTCCGCGGTTGCGGCGCCGTACCCTCGCCGGTGTTCGACACCCAGGTGGCGGCGGCCATGGCCGGCCATGGCGCCGGCTTGAGTTACCTGAAACTGGTCGAACAGGTCACCGGCATCACGCTGGAAAAAGGCGAGACCCGTTCCGACTGGCTGCGCCGGCCACTGAGCGCGTCGCAACTCAAGTACGCCGCCGACGACGTGCTGCACCTGCACGCCGTGCATGCAGTGCTTGAGCAGAAGCTGCAACAGCTCGGCCGTATGGAGTGGCTGCAATCAGACAGCGAGCGCGCGATACGCAATGCCCGCAACGATGTCGACGACCCCTTCCCGCACCTCACGGTACGCAGTTCGCAGACCCTGGACGCCGCCGGACAGGCGCGCTTGCGCCGCTTGCTGCGTTGGCGCGATGCCGAGGCGCGGCGCTCGGACCGACCGAAAAGTTGGGTGCTCGACAACGAACTGGCCGTACAGCTCAGCCGCCGCCCAATCGAAGGTTTCCAGCAGTTCAACGCCGTGCTCGATGCCAATCCCAAGGCGCCGCGAAAAGCCCGGCGCGAGTTGTGGGACCTGCTGGAAGCGCCACTCAGCGATGAAGAGCGTGCCCTGCCGCTCAATCGCAGCGGCGAAACGCTTGACAAGCAACGGCTCAAGAACTTGCAGGAGGCGGTGGCGCAACTCGCGCAAGCGCTGGATGTACCCGACGGCCTGCTCTGCGCACGCAAGCATCTGGAGCTTTTACTCGAAGGTCGCGGCTGGCCGGGAACGCTGGAAGGATGGCGACGCAGCCTGCTCGAACCCGTGCTGACGCCCCTGCTCCCTTGACAAGTCAACCTCGCATCGGTTCCACTCGATCCATGACGATTCTCGGTACCACCACGACTATTACGACCTCCACCAGTCCGGTGCGGTCGGTCGTGCGCGAGTAGGTTTCGCAGAACAAAACGGCCCCGCACCTCGACGAGGATGCGGACGCCAACCCCCATCCCGCCGAGCCCGGGGCCTCCCACGGAGGCAATATGCAAGTGCTCGACAACCAACAAGCAATCCATCCCGCATCGGGTGCGCGCGCCGTGCCGGTGACCGCAGACGCGTGGATCGCGCACAAGTTCGGCGGAACCTCGCTGGCCGACGCGGACTGCCTCCGGCAAGTCGCTTCGTTACTGCGCGCGCGCCCGGAACGCCATCAGGCCATCGTGGTTTCGGCGATGCGCGGCGTCACCGACGCCCTGCTGGCGCTTGCGATCTCGGCTTCGCGTCGGGAAACGGGCTGGGGCGATGTTTTCTCCAGCGTGCGCGAGCGACATTTGCGGGCGACGCGCGAGTTGCTGGGCGCGCGGGCGCAGCCGACGCTGGATTGGTTCGGCCGGCAATTCGTGGAACTGGAAGCCATGCTGCAGGCGTTGTCGGTGCTCGGCGCGCCCGGCCGCGAAGCGCTGGAGCGGATCCAGGGCCTTGGCGAGGTGTATTCGGCGCAGTTGGTGGCGCAGTACCTGCAAGACATCGGCGAAGAGGTGAGCTGCCTGGATGCGCGCGACGTGCTGGTGATCCGGCATGGCGAACTGGGCGTCACCGTCGAATGGGACGCCACGGCGCAGCACCTGGCTGCGTGGCGCGAAGCGAATCCGCAGCGACGCGTGGTCATTACCGGATTCATCGCCCGCGACGGCGAAGGCCGCGCGACAATCCTGGGCCGAAACGGCAGCGACTTTTCCGGCGCCATTTTCGCCGCGCTGTTCGGAGCCAGCGAGCTGCATATCTGGACCGACGTCGATGGCATCCTGTCGGCGGATCCGCGCCTGGTTCCGGAAGCGGTGCCACTGGCGGCGCTGTCCTATCACGAAGCGTTCGAACTGGCTTACTTCGGCGCCAAGGTTATCCACCCGCAGACTCTGACGCCCGTACTGGCGCGCAGCGTGCCGGTGATCATCCGCAACACCTTCAATCCGGACTTTGCCGGCACCCGCATCACGGCCTCCCGCTGCGATGCGGCCGGTCCGGTGAAGGCATTGACCTTGTGCCCGGACCTGGCGCTGCTCAATGTCGAGGGCGCCGCGATGATCGGCGTTCCCGGCACGGCGCAGCGCGTCTTCGATGCGCTGCGCCGTGCCGATGTCTCGGTGGTCATGATCTCCCAGGGCTCGTCCGAACAATCCATCTGTTGCGTGGTGCGCGCGGCCGAAGCGAGCCGTGGCGAGCGCGCGCTGCAGGACGCCTTCGAACCGGAGTTGCAGCGCGGCCAGATCCAGGCCGTGACGCTGACGCCGGACATCAGCGTGCTGGCCGCCGTTGGCGACAGCATGGCCGGCACGCCGGGCGTGGCCGCGCGCCTGTTCGGCGCGCTGGCGCACGCGCAGGTCAACGTCTGCGCCATTGCCCAGGGTGCATCGGAACGGAACATTTCCGTGGCCGTGCTCAGCCGCGACGCGACCCGCGCGTTGCGCGCCGCGCACGCCAGCTTCTGGCTCTCGCCGCAGACCATTTCGATCGGCGTGATCGGCTCCGGCAAGGTTGGCGCAGCCCTGCTGGAACAACTGCGCGACGCGATCCCGCGCCTGCGCCGCGAGGCGAAACTGGATCTGCGCGTGCGTGCCCTGGCCAATAGCCGGCACCTGTGGCTGGACGAACTGGGCGCCGGCACGGGCGACTGGTCACGGCAACTGCGTGAGTCGTCGCAGCCCTGCGACCTTGACCGGTTCACTGCCCACGTGCACACCGACCACCTGCCCCACGCGATCATCATCGATTGCAGCGCCAGCGACGCCGTTGCGGCGCGCTACGCGGGCTGGCTGGCGCAGGGTATCCATGTAGTCACGCCGAACAAGCACGCCGGTGCAGGCGCGCTCGAGCGCTACGAGGCCATTCGCGAAGCCAGCGTGCACAGTGGCGCCCGTTTCCGTTACGAAGCGACGGTCGGCGCCGGCCTGCCGGTAATCCAGACGCTGCGCGACCTGATCGACACCGGCGATACGCTGCACAGCGTCGAGGGCATCTTCTCCGGAACCCTGGCCTGGTTGTTCAACAGCTACGACGGCCGGCAGCCGTTTTCCGCGCTGGTGCGCGAAGCCCTGGCGCTGGGCTACACCGAACCGGATCCGCGCGACGATCTTTCCGGTACGGACGTTGCCCGCAAGCTGGTGATCCTGGCGCGCGAAGCAGGCCTGCCCTTGTCGATCGAGCAGGTGCAGGTCGAAAGCCTGGTGCCGATTTCGCTCGCCACCGCCAGTGCGGACGAATTTCTCGAGCGCCTCGGCGAAGCCGATGCCGGCATGGCCGAACGTCACGCGCGGGCGCAGCGTGCCGGCAAGGTGCTGCGTTACGTGGCGCGGCTCGACGCCTCGGGCCAGGCCAGCGTCGGCCTGGCCGAGATCGCCAGCGAACACGCCTTCGCCCACCTGCGCCTGACCGATAATATCGTGCAGTTCACGACCCGCCGCTACGCCAGCAATCCGCTGGTCGTGCAAGGGCCGGGGGCGGGTCCGGAGGTGACCGCCGCCGGTGTATTTGCCGATTTGCTGCGGGTGTCCGCGGCGCTTGGAGCCCGACTATGACGCCACACCAGGCGACTGCTTTTTCGCCCGCCAGCGTCGGCAATGTCGGTGTCGGCTTCGACATCCTCGGACATACCGTCGCCGGCGCTGGCGATCAGGCGCTGGTTCGCCGTATCGACGAACCGCTGGTGCGCATCAGCGCCATTCGCGGCGTGGTCGCCGGGCTGCCGCTCGCCGCGCAACACAACACGGCCGGGGCGGCGCTGATCGCTTTGCGAGAATCGTTGGCCCTGCCCTTCGGGTTCGAGCTCGAGTTGGACAAGGGCATTGCGCTCGGTTCGGGCATGGGCGGCTCGGCGGCGTCCTGCGTTGCGGCGCTGGTCGCCGCCAATGCACTGCTGGACTCGCCCTTGAGCCGCGAGGCGCTGTATCCATTTGCACTGCAGGGCGAGGCGATCGCCAGCGGCGGGCTGCATGGCGACAACGTCGGCGCGATGCTGCTCGGCGGGCTGGTACTGGCGACACGCAATCGCCTGGTCCGGCTGGCGGTTCCCGGCCAATGGCATTGCGCGCTGGTGCATCCGGACGCCGTCCTGGAAACGCGGCGGGCGCGGGAAGCACTGAAGGGCGCCTACGCACTCGATGAATTCGTCGCGCAAAGCGCCAACCTCGCCCTGCTCATCGCCGGATGCCTGCATGGCGATGCGACGCTGGTGCGCGAAGGCCTCAACGATGTGCTGGTGGAGCCGCGGCGCGCGCCGCTGATTGCCGGTTTCGCGGCGGTAAAACGCGCCGCGCTCGACGCCGGCGCGATGGGCGCCAGTATTTCCGGCGCCGGGCCCAGCGTGTTTGCCTGGTGCGAATCGCGTGCTGATGCCGAATCGGCCATGGCCGGCATGCGCGCCGCATTTTCAGACGCTGGTTTCGAAAGTCAGGGTTATGTTTCCCCAATCGCGGGACCGGCCGCCGAGCTGTTGCCGTGAAATTCACCAGCACCCGCGGGCAGTCTACCCCTGTCGATTTCAGCACCGCGCTGGCCGCCGGACTGGCGCCCGACGGCGGCTTGTACGTGCCGGTCGGGCTGCCGTCACTGGGCGCCGGCGATTTCAACGGCCGCCAAACGCTAGCCGAAATCGGCGAGCGCTTGCTCGCGCCCTTTCTGAAAGGCGATGCGCTCGCCGACGCGCTGGACGCGATCTGCGCCGAAGCCTTCGACTTTCCAACGCCGTTGAAAGCACTTGGCGGCAACGATTTCGTGCTCGAACTATTCCACGGTCCCACCGCGGCATTCAAGGACGTCGGCGCGCGCTTCCTTGCCGCGTGCATGAAGCGCATACGTGCGGACGCTGCGCAGCCGTTGACGATCCTGGTTGCAACTTCCGGCGACACCGGCGCCGCGGTCGCCGCGGCATTCCACGGCGTGCCCGGATTGTGTGTGGCGATCCTCTACCCGCAGGGGCGGGTATCGGCGCGACAAGCGCATCAACTCGGTTGTTTCGGCGACAACGTCGCCACCTTCGCCGTGCAAGGCTCGTTCGATCAGTGCCAGGCCTTGGTGAAACAGGCCCTCGGCGACAAGGCATTGCAGACAGAACTGCCGATGAGTTCGGCCAACAGCATCAGCCTGGGCCGCCTGTTGCCGCAGATGGTTTATTACGCGCAAGCCTGCCTCCACCATTACCGGCAGCAGGGCGAACCGCTGAATTTCGTGGTGCCCACCGGGAATCTTGGCAACGCGATGGCCGCGGCGCTGGCTCGGGCGATGGGCTTGCCGATCGGGCGCATTGCGCTGGCGACCAACGCCAACGCCGTGCTGCCGGAGTTTTTCGCGGGGGCCGACTACCAGCCACGGGAAAGTATCGCCACGCTGGCCAACGCGATGGATGTGGGCGCGCCAAGCAATTTCGAGCGCTTGCGTTGGCTGTTTCCGGACCAAAACGATTTGCGCGCGGCTTTCGATGCGCGCGCATTCGACGACGACGCCATCCAGGCGACGATTCGTGCGGCGTATTTCAGATATGGCGAGGCGTTCTGCCCGCATACGGCCACCGCGCTCGCCTTGCTGTCCGAATTTCGCCAACAAGGTGCGTCTGGCGCCTGGGCCGTGGTGGCGACGGCACACCCGGCGAAATTCGACAGCATCGTGGAGCCGCTGATCGGCGGCAACGTAGGCGTTCCCCCAGCGCTGGCCGCCCTCCTGGTCCGACCCTCCCGGGCTGAGGCGTTGGCTGCGGATTACCAGGCACTGCGCAGCAAACTGAGCAGTAGTCGAACTTTCTGAGCGCGAACCACCACGAGGCAAACTCCGCTGGTAGAGTTGCATTCCTCCTTCCCGACTTTGAGCACATGGGCGCCATTTCGGAGCCGAGCAAACTCTGCGTCCTGATTACCAACACCCAGTTCGCGCGACGTACCGGGTCGGAGTTGTATGTGCGCGACCTGGCGCTGGCGCTGCGGCGGCATGGTCACACGCCAGTCGTGTACAGTCCGCGACTGGGACCGCTGGCCGACGACCTGCGCGCGCGCTCCATTCCTGTCGTCGATGACCTCGATGCGCTTGGCCGAGCACCGGACCTGATCCATGGCCAGCACCACCTGGAAACCATGGCTGCTCTGGCCAGGTTTCCGCACTCGCCAGCGTTGTTCGCCTGCCATGGCTGGCTGCCCTGGCAGGAAGCGCCGCCGCTGCATCCACGAATCCTTCACTACCTCGCGGTCAGCGAAGCAGTGCACGACCGCCTGGTGTTCCAGGGCGGCGTGGCGCCGGAAAAGATCACGATGACGCTCAATTCCGTCGACCTGGATCTGTTCCTGCCGAGGTCGCCGTTACCCGCGCGGCCCGCCAGGGCACTCGTGTTCAGCAACCAGGCGTCGGAACTGAATTACCTCGGCACGGTGCGCGAAGCCTGCGCGAGGCGGGGAATTACGCTGGACGTGGCGGGTTATGCCAGTGGCCTCCCCTGCGACGAACCGGAACGCCTGCTCGGCAACTACGACCTCGTTTTCGCCCGCGGTCGCGCTGCAATCGAGAGCCTGGCGACGGGCGCGGCGGTAATTTGTTGCGACTTCGAGGGACTGGGCGAGATGGTCACGCCCGCGAACCTGGAGTGCATGCGCCGGCATAACTTCGGCTTGCGTACTTTGGATCGGCCGATACGTCTCGACTTGCTGGAAACCCAGATCGATCGCTACGACGCGGTCTCGGCAATGCAGGTCAGCCGGCAGATTCGGGCTGGCGCCGGCCTCGACCAGTTCACCGCGCAAATCATCGCCACCTATTGCAATGTGCTCCGCCAGTGGCGGGCCAACGGCGAGCGCACCGATTCGTCGGAAGGCCCGGCTCTCTACCGATACCTGCGCCGGGTGTCGGTGATGTCGCAAGCTTTGGAGGATGCGGCCAATGGCTGGCGACAATGCCAGGCAGAGACCCAGGCGGCGCTCGTTCAAGAGCGGGACGAGACCAGCAGGCTGGGCGAAGAAAACGGCAACAGCCGCACGTCGGTCGAGTACTGGCAAGCGGAACATGCCAGCGCCGTCGCCCAGGCCGCGGCGCTGCGCGTCGAGCTCGATAACGTCATTGCCGCAGCGGCAACGGCGCAGTCAGTGCTGGAATCCGAGCAGTCCCGCGCGCGAGCGCATTGGCAGCAGGCTCAGGACGAAACGCAGGCAGCGCATGCAGCGCAACTCGCCGCAGCCCGGGCAGAAGCCGGCCAGCTCAACGAAATCATCGGGCGACTGCGCGACACGCTGACCTGGCGTTGGCGCGAACGCCTGCTGGCGATCGAACCCATGCGCCGCGCCTACCTGTTGGTGCGTTCGCCATTTCGTCGTCGTTCGGCGACCGAGGCTCGCGCGACAGCACCCGTGGATCGAATCGGAACCCGCTTGCCAACCGACGACAAGGCCGATCCGCAATTGGCATGCGTAGTGATGGCGCTGGCGAACCCCGCCACGCTGGTCAATGCGGTGCGCTCGTTGCAGGAACAGGATGCGGCGGTTGAAATCGTCGTGGTCAATTCCGGTGGCGGCAACCCGCTGGCGCGGCTCCGCGCCGCGGGCATCGAAGTGAAAGTGGTGAACCGCCCGGACCGCCTGTTCCCGGGCGCGGTGCGAAACCTCGGCATTGCTGCGACCACGGCGCCGTTGATCGCGTTCCTGGCCGCCGATTGCGCCGCCGAGCCCAACTGGGCGACTGCCCGCATTGCCCGCCACCTGGCCGGCCGGCACGCCGTGTCTAGCGCTGTGACGCCGTCGCGGCCGCGCAATCTCTGGTCCTGGGTGTCCTACCTCAATTTGTTTGCCATGCGCATGCCTGGCGTGCCCGGCGACCAGGTGCTGCACTATGGCGTGAGCTACGCGCGCGCCGTATTCGAAGCGCATGGAGGGTTTCGCGAAGACCTGCGTTCCGGAGAGGACTCAGAGTTCAACCGGCGTTTGACCGGTATCGAATTCGACTGGGCGCCCGAAGTGCGCGCCGCCCACGAGCATCCAACCGCCCTGGTCGCTCTGCTGCGCGACCAGTTCGGCCGTGGCGCGCGCATGGCCGCGGTCTGGCATTTGTTATCGGGCCGGCCAACTCGCCGCCGGGTGGCGATCGGCGCCTTCCGCCGGGTGCCGGGCCTCGTGCGCACTGCGTGGAAAGCGGCGGAGCCCGGGCAGCGGCGCTATCTGCTGGCGGCCACGGTACTGATGCCGCCCGCAGTCCTGGCCTACGCGCTTGGGGCGGTGGCCGGAACTGCGCCCAAGGCGCCGGCTCCTGTCTCGGGATCAGCGCGGCCGCGGATTATGGCCTTGCTGACCTTCCACGACGAAATGCGTTACTTGCCCGATTATTTCCTCAACATCGCGCCGCATGTGGACGGGATCATCGCCCTGGACGATGGCTCCGACGACGGCTCCGGTGAATTTGTCGAAGCGCAGGCGTCGGTGCTCGAATTGATCCGGCTGCCGAAGCGACGGCCACATCATTGGGATGAACCACGCAATCGACGCCTGCTAGTGGAGGCAGCGCTCCGTCACGGCGCCGACTGGCTGCTGGTACTGGATGCCGACGAGCGCGTGGAACGCGATTTTCGCGCGCGCGCCGACGTCGAGATGGAACGCGCAGAACATGAGGGAACGCTGGCACTGAGGCTGGTAATGCGCGAATTGTGGAACCGCGCGGATCATTTTCGCTGCGATGGAATCTGGGATCGAAAGCGGCCGGTGCGGATGTTCAAGGCCAGGCCCGACCACCACTTCGACGATCGCCCGCTGCACGGTCACTGGGCGCCGCTCAACAGCCTGAACGACGCGTCATGCCGGGACGCCGACCTGGTCATCTACCACTTGCGCATGCTCACCGAGATCGAGCGCCGCGCGCGCCAGGCCAAGTACCAACGCTTGGATCCGAACAGCGAATTCCAGGAAATCGGCTACGACTACCTCACCGACACGGCGGATTTGCAGCTCGAACCCCTGCCGCGGCAACGCGAGTACCTGCCCGTCCACCGCGCGTAGCCAGACCCACGGGCGGTCGCTTGCCTTTCATCTATTGCCGGCATCGCGAACCAAAACCGCCATCGGCTCGTACTCGCGTCCCTCCGGAATGCGCGCCAATAGCAGGTTGTTTTCATCGGTAAGGTAGTCGTAACCGATGGCCTGCCACCGCCGCTCCGGATCCAGCTGTTGATAGCGCGCCTGCCGCGCGCGCCGGTCGGCCGCATCGATCATGCGCAGGTGATACAGCCACAAGTCCACCTGGGGAAACCCGGTCGCCGACTTGCTGTTGAGCGGCGCCCAGTGGCCGTGCAGTCCGCGGTCGTCGAGCACGGCGTCGGGGCGAATCTTGAACAGGCGCGCCTGGACCTTGCGGTCCCACATGCCGTCGGCGCGGTACTGGTCGGGGGCGTCCCACAGCTCGCGAAACCGGATGGCAAACGCCATCGTCGCCGACGCTTGGCCTTCAGCGATCACTGCTTCGGCGCGTGGACGGAAGCCGCGTTCGATGCGTTCGTCGGCGTCCAGCGCCAGCACCCAGTCGGCGCCGTGCCGGCCCGCCGCCTCGATCAGCAGACGCCGGTTGCGCGGCTCGTCCCAGTGGTGCGGCTCTTGCGAAGGCAGCCGAATCAGTTCCAGCGTGGCTGCCTGCGCGGCGATGAAATCGGCCGAGCCGTCGGTCGAGCCATCGTCCAGCGCGATGACACCGTCAACCTGTGCCGAGACATTGGCGAAATAGCCCGGCAGATAACGCATCTCATTGCGGCAGGCAAGCAAGGCCAGCACCCGCAGGTCCCTGCCCTTGCGTGTCTGCCCTGCGGCTTCGCTCGTGTTTTCTGACATTGGCTCGTTCAATCCGGCGGTCCGCTCGACCATTGCAATGGCGCATCGACATGGGCCTGCCCGTCCAGCCGCAGACGCTGCGCCGAAAACGCCGCGCGCCACAGCTCGCTGCTGCCGTGCCACTCGTCCGGCGGCGGACCCGGCAAATCCTGGAACGTTACCGAACGCACGCCTCGCGGCAATCTCCCCTGCACGGGCACGTTCACCAGCAGTAGCTCCACATCGGCGGCCGGCCAGCGCGCTCGCAGTTGCTCGGTCAGCGCGGCCAGCTCGCGCGCGTTGGCGCGGCCCACGCCGTCGGCATCGTACTTGTTGCGTACGAACAGGATCCGGTTGCCGGGCCGATCGATGGCCAGCAGCCGCTTCAAGCGCGCCGCGTGTTTTTGCCGTGCGGCCGCAACGTAGTCCCGCCAATCCGGCGCCACCACGGAAACCTCCCGTCCTTCGACACAAACGCGGGTCCGCGGAAATTCGTGGTACAGCTCGATGCCGAACTCGACGTTGCGGATAGCCGCCGCGCGGCCATCGACGTGCATTTCCTCCAGGCATCCAGGCGCATAGATGCGGTCCGGATCGGGATCGGCGAGGTAGCTCGCCAGTCCCGGCAACGGTGAAATCCACCAGTCGAAGGGATAGGCGATGCCGATGCCGAAGTAGCGGCGCACGTGGTGGGTAACGCGGCAACTCAAACCGAGCGGAACGACATGGGTGTACGCAGGCCGCTCGCCAGCCAGGGTGGCGCCGAGCCATGCACGCCACCCGCCCCATGAGGCTTTGTCCAATTCGATCGCCTCCGGAGCTGACTGGAAACTCTTCCCAATCCCGGCTTGTAGTGTAGCGCTGGTGGCGCGGCTGCAATACCGGCCCCGCCGCCGTGGGAGCGGCTTCAGCCGCGAAAGAACCTTGCCATGTAGCAACAGCTCTTCGCGGCTAAAGCCGCTCCTACAGCGCGGCGCTTGCGCCTTGCCGATCATATTGGCCACACTGCGGCGACCGCCTACCCGTCCGTGACCTGATGCCGTCTTCTGCAACTTATCCGCGCGACCTGACTGGCTATGGGCGGCGTCCGCCGTTTGCCGATTGGCCGGGCAAGGCGCGCATCGCCGTGCAGTTTGTCTTGAACCTGGAAGAAGGTGCGGAAAACTGCGTCCTGCATGGCGACGCCGGCAGCGAACAATTCCTGTCCGAACTCATCGGCGCCGCCAGCTATCCGGATCGGCACCTGAGCATGGAGTCGGTCTATGAATACGGCACGCGCGTCGGCGCCTGGCGCATCCTGCGCGAGTTCGAACGCCGCGGCCTGCCGCTGACGGTGTTTGGCGTGGCGATGGCCATGCAGCGCAATCCCGAACTCACCCGGGCCTGCATCGAACTCGGCCATGAGATCGCCTCGCACGGCTGGCGCTGGATCCATTACCAGGACATCGCCGCCGAGGTGGAACGCGAGCACATCGCGCGCGCGGTGCAGGTCCATCGCGAGCTGACCGGCAGCGCGCCACTGGGTTGGTACACCGGGCGCGACAGCCCGAATACCCGACGCTTGGTGGTCGAACACGGCGGCTTCGAGTACGACTCCGACTACTACGGCGACGAGCTGCCGTTCTGGACCTCGGTCACGTTGAGCGACGGCAGCGAACGCCCGCACCTGATCGTGCCTTACACGCTCGACGCCAACGACATGCGTTTCGCCACGGCGCAGGGCTTCAACACCGCCGGCCAGTTTTTCGAATATCTCCGCGACAGTTTCGATGTTTTGTATGCCGAAGGCGAAGACACACCGCGCATGCTCTCGATCGGCATGCATGGCCGCCTGCTTGGCCGGCCTGGACGGTTCATCGCCCTGCAACGCTTCCTGGACCATATCGCCAGCCATGAGCGCGTCTGGGTCTGCCGGCGCATCGACATCGCCCGTCACTGGCGGCAGCGGCACCCCGCACCATGACGCTCGACCAGCTCAACGCCATGCCGCGCGACCAATTCACCGACACGCTGGGCGCGATCTTCGAGCACTCGCCCTGGGTCGCCGAGCGCGCCTGGGAAATGCGGCCATTTTCCAACGTGTCCGCCCTGCACGCGGCGATGTGCGCCAGCGTGGCGGCGAGCGACGATACCGCGAAGATGGCGCTGATCCGGGCGCATCCGCCACTGGCCGGCAAGGCGGCGTTGCGCGGCGAACTCACTACTGCGTCGAAGTCCGAGCAACACGCCGCCGGGCTCGACAAATGCAGCCCGGAAGAACTGTCGCGGCTTACCGAAGTGACCCGGGACTATGATCGCCGCTTTGGCATCCCTTTCATCCTCGCGGTGCGCGACCATACGCGGCAAAGCATCCTCGACAACCTGTCTGCGCGCATGGGCAATACGCGCGAACAGGAAATCGCCGAAGCGTTGCGCCAGATCGAGCGCATCGCCTTGCTTCGTTTGACCGGCGCGATCGCCGGTTGACTCCTGACCTCAAGGAACCACACATGGCCCTGGCCGCCAGCGACGCCGACGCCCCGGATTTCACCCGTCGCCATGTCAATCTGGCGGACGCTCGCCTGGGCGCGCAGGCGCTGGAGGCCAGCGACGATTTTTTCGCCGCCAAGGAACGCATGCTCAATCCGCAGCCGGCCGTCTTCGTGCCCGACAAGTACGACGAAAACGGCAAGTGGATGGATGGTTGGGAGAGCCGGCGCAAGCGGGTGCCGGGGCATGACTGGTGCGTGCTGCGTCTCGCGCGGCCCGGTCGCGTCTATGGCGTCGATCTGGACACCAGCTTTTTCACCGGAAATTATCCACCGGCAGCGTCGCTGGAAGGCTGCTATCAGCCGGGCTCGGACCCCGATGCCGACTCGCCATGGTTTGAGCTGTTGCCCACCGTGGAACTCACCGGTAATCGCCATCACTACCACGCCATCGATGCGACCCAACCGTGCACGCACGTGCGCGTGAATATTTTCCCCGACGGCGGTCTTGCTCGACTGCGTGTGTACGGCACGCCGGAATTCGATCCGTCGCTGACCGATTCCGATGGACTCGTCGACCTGGCCAGCGCGTTGAACGGCGGTGTGGCGCTCGGCGCCAACAACGAGCACTTCGGCGTGGCCGGCAACCTCTTGCTGCCCGGACGTGGCGTCAACATGGGCGATGGCTGGGAAACTCGGCGTCGCCGCGAACCGGGCAACGATTGGTGCCTGATCGCCCTCGCCTGCCCGGGCATCGTGGAAGCCATCGAAGTGGACACCGCGCACTTCAAGGGCAATTATCCGGCGCGCTGCAGTTTGCAGGCGGCGTCCGTGCCGGACGACACGCCAACGCAGTCGCTGATTGCTGAGGCGGAGTCCTGGCCCGAGCTCCTACCCGAGCAGCCATTACAAATGGACCGGCAACATTTCTTCCGCGAGAAAATCCAACCGCTCGGCCCGATTACTCACGTCCGCTTCAACATTTTTCCCGATGGCGGCGTGTCGCGCTTGCGTCTGCGCGGCCTGCCTGTCTGAGCGCGCCTGCCATGCCAACCCTCATCGTCGAGCCCTTGACCCAAGCCGCCTTCGCCGCCTTCGGCGAGGTGATCGAACCCGCCAGCGCGCAGGCCGTGCTCTCGATCAATGACGGTACCGCACTGCGCTTCGATGCGCTGGCGCGCGTGGATGTAGTGGGTGTCGGCGCGTACCCGGTGATCAGCCTGTTTCGCGCCCAGCCGCGCAGGCTGCGCTTCACCATCAGCACGCTCGAGCGCCATCCGCTCGGCAGCCAGGCATTCATGCCGCTTGGAACTGCGCCTTATTTGGTGGTCGTGGCCGCCGATGCCGAAACCCCGCCGCGTGCGTTCCTCGCCCAGGCCAGCCAGGGCGTCAACTTCCATCGCGGTACCTGGCACCACCCGCTGCTGGCGCTGGAACGGGAGAGCGATTTTCTGGTGATCGACCGTGCCGGTGAAGGGGCTAACTGCGAGGAGATCGCGTTGCGCGAGCTGTGGACTATCGACCTATCTAGGCTCGATGCCCTGTGACTCCTCATACCAACGACCAATCGCCGCGCGCTCGAACTCCGACAGCTGCGTGACATTACCCGGCGGCATGATGCGCAGTTTCACGACTTGCAGATAGATCAATGCCGCGCGCGCCTCAACCTGCTCGGGCGTGTCGAACATCGCGCCTTTGGGTGCGCTGGCCATCAGGCTGGGCCGGGCGGAATGACAGGCGCCGCAGCGCTCGGCCAGGATGGCTTGGATGGCGGCGGAATCGGGTTCTGCCGACGGCATAAAGCTGGTCGCAGGCGTGGCGCCAGCATGCGAGGCCTGCGCGAGTTGCCCCGCCGGCGCCGGCCGCGCCGCCAGCGCCGCGCCATCCGCCCTGGGCGCCAGCCAGGCGAATGCCGCCAGCAATGCGAGTCCACCGACGACAAGCAGCCACCACGCCCGCTGCCCGCCGTGCCAGAGCACGAAGAATTGCCTGATCAAAGCGCCAGCGGCCATTAACACCGCCAGCACTAGCCAACCATTTTCATTGGCGTAGGCAATCGCGTAGTGATTGCCGAGCATGGCGAACACCACCGGCAGCGTGAAATAGGTGTTGTGCACCGATCGCTGCTTGCCACGCATGCCGGCCAGCGGATCGGGATTCTCGCCGCGCGACAGCGCCGCCACGAGGCGCTTCTGACCGGGGATGATCACGAAGAAAACATTGGCGGACATGATCGTGGCCAGCGCGGCGCCGACCAGTAAAAACGCCGCGCCGCCCGCGAACAGGTGGGTGGCCGCGTAGCTCAGTAGCAACACCAACACCGACACCGCCGCCCCGAGCAAACGATCGCGAAATCCCAACACGCGGCATAGCGCGTCGTACACGAGCCAACCCGCAAGCAGGAAAGCCAGCGCCACCCCGATGGCCTGCGGCGGCGTCAGCGCCGCCACGGCCGGATCGATCAGATACAACTTCGGCGCCGACAGATACAGCACGGCGAACAGGGCGAAGCCCGACAGCCAGGTCGTGTACGACTTCCACTTCGACCAGTGCAGTTCCTCGGGCAGCCGTGGCGGCGCCGGCATGAACTTGCGCTTGTGATAGAAACCACCGCCGTGCACCGACCAGGATTCGCCGACCACACCGGGTTCGGCGCCCGCCGCGGGTTTGAGCGAGCGGTCCAGCATGACGAAATAAAACGACTCGCCGATCCAGGCGATCGCGGCGATCACGTGCAGCCAGCGCAGCGCGAAGGCCGCCGCTTCGGTCAGGAATGGAACCACTCAGCTGCCCCGGTAGGTGCTGTAAGCGTAAGGTGAAGCCAACAGGGGCACGTGGTAGTCGACCTTCGCGTCGGCGATGCCGATGCGCAGCGTCACGATGTCCAGGAACCGCGGCTCGGACTGCGCCACACCCCGCCCGGCGAAGTAATCGCCGATGGCGAAATCCAGCTCATACACGCCGGCGCGCAAAGTCTCGTCCGCCAGCAAGGCCGTATCGCATCGGCCGTCGGCATTGGTCAGGAAACGGCCGAGCAGACTGCGTCCTTCCCCATCGTGACGGTACAAATCGATGGCCACGCCAGCCGCCGGCTGCCCATGGGCGGTATCGAGCACATGCGTGGTCAGTTTGGCCATGGCGTCATTGCACTCCGGCCTGTTCGCAATAGGCGTCCAGCTGATCCAGGTACTGGCGCTGCCGTTCCGGGCTGGCAAAGCTGGCCTCGAAACTGTTGCGCGCCAGGGTGATGGCGTGAGTTTGATCCAAATCGAGCGCGTCGAAGGTTTCGGCGAAATTCTGGTTCATATGGCCGCCGAAATACGCCGGATCATCCGAGTTCACCGTCGCCACCACGCCCGCATCGAGCAGCCGGCCCAGGCAATGATCGCCCAGGCTTGGGACCACGCGCAGTTTCAGGTTGGACAAGGGGCAGACAGTCAGTGGAATGCGCTCCGACACCAACCGTCGCATCAGCGCGGGGTCGAGGATCGCCTTCACGCCATGGTCGATGCGCTCCGCGCCCAGTTCGTCCAGCGCGCTCCAGATGTACGCGGGCGGACCTTCCTCGCCCGCATGCGCCACGCGATGCAGTCCCAGCTTCCCGGCGCGGGCAAAGACGTCCTTGAACTTCTCCGGCGGATGCCCGACTTCGCTGGAGTCCAGGCCGATACCGATGAACTTGCCGAAATGCGGTTGCGCCTGCTCCAGGGTTTCGAAGGCCTCCGCTTCGCTCAGGTGGCGCAGGAAGCACAGGATCAACTCGGCGCCCATGCCGAGCTCGCGGCGCGCCTGGTGCACGGCGCTGTCCAGGCCGGCCATCACGGTGTCGAAGCTGACGCCGCGGGCCGTGTGCGTTTGCGGGTCGAAGAACACTTCGGCATGGACCACGTTGTCGGCCCTGGCGCGCTGGAAATAGGCCCAGGCCATGTCGTGGAAGTCCTGCTCGGTTTGCAGCACGCTGGCGCCCGCGTAGTAGATGTCGAGAAAACTTTGCAGGTTGCTGAAGGCATAGGCCTCGCGCAGTTCCTCCACCGACCCGTGCGGCAAGGCGATGCCATTGCGCTCGGCCAGCGCGAACATCAGCTCGGGCTCGAGCGAGCCTTCAATGTGCATGTGCAGTTCGGCTTTCGGCATTCCGTTGAGGAAGGCCGTGCCGGGATGGGATGGCCGCATCGGCGCACTCATGACTGGATTCCCGCAGGACGATGCCCCAGAGTCTGCCCGAAGCCCGCGCCTGCGCAAAGCCGTCGCGGGTGCAGCACCACGGCCGGTCACTACGCTAGGCTATGGCATGGACAATTCGCCGACCTTTCGACTCAACGGCCGCGACGTCTCGCTGGCCGGAACCGACCCCCGCCAATCGCTGCTGCGCTGGCTCCAGCAGCAACGCCTATCGGGCACCAAGGAAGGCTGCGGCGACGGCGACTGCGGCGCCTGCACGGTGGCGCTCGTCGACGTCCAGGCCGATGGCAACAGCCGCTTCCAGGCCGTCAACAGTTGCCTGTTGCCGATGGGAACGATGCCCGGCCGGGAAGTGCTGACGGTCGAGGCGCTCGCCGAGGGCGACAAGCTGCATCCGGTACAGCAGGCGATGGTCGATTGCGCCGGCTCGCAATGCGGATACTGCACGCCGGGCTTTGTCATGAGTCTGTTTGTCGGCAGCCATGACGGCGTGCTGGACGACAGCGTCATCGAAGGCAACCTGTGCCGTTGCACCGGCTATCGACCGATCCGCGAAGCCGCGCATCGTTTGTCCGAATCGTCGAACGCGCCCGATCGTTTTCATGCAAGTCTCGCGATGCCGCGCGCCCCGTTGCCGACCGCCGAGTTGGGCACGTTCTTCAGCCCGCTCAGCATCAGTGACGCGCTGGAGCTCAAGAGTCGACATCCCGAGGCCGCATGGATCGCCGGCGGCACGGACCTGGGCGTCAACCTGAGCCGTGGCCAGCCGGTGGCTGCTGCGTTCATCGCGCTCGACCGCGTCGCTGAGCTGAACATGCTCGAGATCGCGGATCACCTCGTGCGCATCAGCGCCGGCGTACCCCTGACCCGCATTGAACGCGAGCTGCACGGAATCTTTCCGGCGCTCGACGACCTGCTGCCCTGGTTCGCCGGACGCCAGGTGCGCAACCGCGCCACCTTCGGCGGCAACCTGGGCTCGGCCTCGCCGATCGGCGATCTGCTGCCGGTATTGCTGGCGCTCGATGCCACCGTGCATCTGCGCGGGCCACAGGGCGAACGCGTAATCGCAGCCAGCGAATTTTTCCTCGACTATCGGCAGACCGCGCGCCATTCCGATGAGCTGGTCATCGCCGTCAGCCTGCCCCGCGCCGGAAAGCGCATCAATGGCGGTTACAAGGTGGCCAAGCGCCAGACCGACGACATCAGCATCGTCGTTGCCGCCTTCGCGCTGGAACTGGACGAAAACAAGCGCATCGCCCGCCCCCGCCTGGCCTTCGGCGGCGTGGCGGCAACGCCCCTGCGTGCACGCGTCGTCGAAGACTTCCTCGACGGACGCGTGCTCGATGCCGACACCGCGACCGAAGCCAGCAGGCGCCTGCACGATGCGTTCACGCCAATAGGCGATCATCGCGCCAGCGCCGACTATCGCCGTTCCCTGTGCGGCAACCTGTTCGCCCGGTTTGTCGCGGAGCGCTGCCAGTGAACCGCGATCGCCGGCAGGTGGTGCATGAAAGCGCCGTCGGCCACGTTACCGGCCGCGCGTTGTTCACCGACGAGCAATATCCGCCGGTGGGCATGCTTAGCCTGTATCCGGTGCAGGCGCCGCACGCGCATGCGCGGATCGTGCAGATTGACCGCGACGAGGCCCGGGCGATGGCCGGCGTGCATGCCGTGCTTACCGCCGCGGATATTCCGGGCGAGAACGACACCGGCCCGATCCTGCACGACGAGCCGCTGCTACCGACCGGGACCGTGGAGTTTTACGGCCAGGCCGTGGCCTGGGTGGTGGCCGACAGCGAAGCCCAGGCGCAGGCGGCGGCCGCCCGGGTCAAGGTCGACTACGAGCCGCTGCCAGCCTGTCTGGACATGCACGCCGCCATCACCGCGCAGCGCTATCACGTGGCGCCGGCACAGGTGGCGCGTGGCGATGCGCAGGCGGCGATGACGCGGGCGCCCTTGCGCCTGGACGGAGAAATCCAGATCGGCGGCCAGGATCATTTCTATCTGGAGACGCAGGCCAGTTGGGCGCAGCTGGATTCCGAAGGCTGCATGCAGGTGACCTCGTCCACGCAGCATCCCACCGAGACGCAGATCATCGTCGCGCGGGTGCTCGGCGTTCCCGCGCATCGCGTGGTCTGCCGCAGCCTGCGCATGGGCGGTGGCTTCGGCGGCAAAGAGACACAGGCCAATAGTTTTGCCGCTGCAGCGGCGCTGGCCGCGCAACTCACCGGCCGGCCCGTGCGGGTGAAGCTGCCGCGCAGCATCGACATGCAGCTGACCGGCAAGCGGCATCCGTTCTTCGCGCGCTACCAGGTCGGGTTCGACGGCGAAGGCAACCTGCTGGCGTTGACGGTCGACCTGTACTCCGACGGCGGTTGGAGCTGCGATCTGTCGCCGCCGGTACTGATGCGCGCGATGGTGCACGTGGACAACGCGTATTTCATCCCGGACGTGCGCATCAGCGGACAAATCTGCAAGACCAACCTGGCCTCCAACACCGCCTTTCGCGGGTTCGGCGGGCCGCAAGGCATGCTGGTCGGCGAAGAAATCGTCGACCGCGTCGCCCGCCATCTGGGGCTACCGGCCGAACTGGTGCGCGAGCGAAATTTCTACCGTCCCGGCGAAACACCCGAGCGCAACGTCACGCCGTACGGCCAGCCGGTGGTCGACAATCATTTCCCGTCACTCTGGCAGCAACTACTGCGCGACAGCGAGTTCGCCCGGCGGCGCGGCGAGCTGACCCAGTTCAACGCGGCGCACCCCCACGCAAAGCGCGGGCTGGCGATCACGCCGGTCAAGTTCGGCATTTCCTTCAACAAGTCCGAATACAACCAGGCCGGCGCGCTGGTGCACATCTATACCGACGGCAGTATCCAGTTCAACCATGGCGGCACCGAGATGGGCCAGGGCCTGCACAGCAAGATGCTGGCGGTCGCCAGCCGGGTGCTCGGCGTGTCGCCGTCGACGATCCGCATCATGGTGACCAGTACCGACAAGGTGCCAAACACCTCGGCGACGGCGGCCAGCAGCGGGTCCGATCTCAACGGACAGGCAGTCAAGGCCGCCTGCGAAACTTTGCTGGCGCGGATGGCGCCGATCGCGGCGGAAAAACTCGGTGGCGAGCCCGGCGACATCGTGTTTGCCGACGATCGGGTGCACCTGCAGTCCTCGCCCGAGCGCAGCATGGCTTTCGCCGAGCTTGCCCTGGCCGTCCATGGCGCGCGCGTCAGCCTGTCGGCCACCGGCTTCTATCGCACACCCGGGCTGCATTGGGATCCGGCGGCGGGCCGCGGCCATCCGTTCTATTACTACGCCTTCGGCGCGGCGGTGAGCGAAGTGGAAGTGTGCGGCTACACCGGCGTGCACCGCTTGCTGCGCGCAGACCTGTTGCACGATGTCGGCAGTTCGCTGCTGGAAAAAATCGATCGCGGCCAGATCGAGGGCGGCTTCGTGCAGGGCATGGGTTGGCTGACCTGCGAGGAGCTGCGCTGGGACGACGGCGGACGCCTGCTCACCGATGCGCCGAGCACCTACAAGATTCCCACGGTGGGCGACGTACCGGAGGATTTCCGTGTCGGGCTGTTCGAACGTACCGAGCCGCCGACCACCGACGTGATCTTCCACAGCAAGGGTGTCGGCGAGCCGCCGCTGATGTTGGCCTTGAGCGTGCGCGAAGCGATCCGCGATGCGGTGGCCGCGTTCGGCGACGTGCGCAGGGTAGAGCTCGCATCGCCCGCGACGCCGGAAGCCATCTTCACGGCCATCGAACGCGTCCGCGGTGGCGCTGCTTGAACGAGCGCCTGTTTGCCAGGCTGGCGGCGTTGCTCGCCGATGAACCGGTGGCGATGGCCAGCGTGCTGCATACGGTCGGCGCGACGCCGCGGAAACGCGGCGCGCGCATGTTGATCACCGCCACCGACAGCGAGTTCAGCATTGGCGGCGGCCTGGCCGAAGCGCGGGTGATTGCCGCGGCGCGGACACTGCTGGCCGAGGCTCGGCGTGAACGCGAAATCGGCATCGATCTCAGCGGCAAGCCGGAGGCCGCCGGTATTTGTGGCGGGCATATGCAAATCGCACTGCGGCGCTGGAGCGGGCTGCTGGATCATGCCCGCGTGCAGGAGATCGCATCCAGCCTGGCCAGCGGGAACATCGCCGACCTGACCGCCGACGACCTTGGCAGTCCTGCGGATTTCGACAGCGCACTACCTGACGAGCGGCTGCTTATTGTCGGTGGCGGCCATTGCGGACGTGCCCTGTACGACCTGGCTGTTCACCTGGATTTCGATATCTGGATGTTCGACGCGCAGTCGTTGCGCCTGGCTGCCGAGGATTTTCCGTTGGCGACCTGCCTTTGCGGCGAGTATCCAACGCTTGCGCGCGCGCTGGACACCAAGCGCCGCGTGCACGCGGTCCTGCTGAATCGGGATTTTCACGCCGATATCGCCGCCCTGCGCGTGCTCGCGCAAGCACCGCCCGCGTTCATCAGCATGATGGGCAGCCGTCGCCGCATCGCCCAGGTTCGCGCTGCGCTGCCCGAGTGTGCCCAGGCATTGGCTCATCTCAGGGCCCCGACCGGCCTGGATATCGGCGCCGGCACGCCGCACGAGATCGCGGTAAGCATCCTTGCCCAGGTCATCGCGGATCGCCACTTGGCCGGAGCACGCGCGGATAACGCATGATCGTGCAATGCAGTACAAGTTTGCTCGGCTAAACCACTGCTGCCGGCTTGAGCCATTTTTCCATGAATAAGTCTGCAGGCTCTGGTCGGCCGAAATGGTAGCCCTGGGCGAAATCGCAGCCCAGCGAGAGCAGTGCGGCGGCTTGACCCGCCTCCTCGACGCCCTCGGCAGTGGTCTTCAAACCGAGGCTTCGCGCCATGGCAATGATGGTTGTCACGATCGCATGGTCGTTGGAATCCGTGAGCATGTTGCGTATGAACGAGATATCAATCTTTATCTGGTCCACGGCGAATCGCTTCAAATAGGCCAGCGATGAATAACCGGTGCCGAAATCGTCGATGGACAAGTTGAATCCAGCGGCGCCGAGCATTTCGAGGATCTCAACCGCCCGTTCCGGATCGACCATCATGCTACTTTCGGTCAATTCAAGTTCAAACAGCTCCGGGCCGAGGTTCGCTTCACGCACAATCCCGAGCAGGCGGGCAACAATGTCCGACACTTCCATCTGCAGCGCCGAAACGTTGATCGCCAACCTGCCGTCCATACGCAGCCCGTCAGCTGCCCACGCGTTGATCTGGCGGCAGGCTTCCTTCAGAACCCAATCCCCGAGCGGCACCATCAATCCGCGTTCTTCGGCGATGGGAATAAACTCTGCCGGACCTACCCAGCCAAGCTCGGGATCGTGCCAGCGCAACAACGCTTCCGCCCCGATCACGCGGCCGGAAGCGAGGTCGATTTGCGGTTGATAGAACAGCTCCAGCGTTCCCGCCTCCAGAGCGTGTACCAGACGCTGAGCTATATTCAGCCTGTTTTCCAACGCGGCGCCCATTTCCGGCTGGTACAGTCGATATCCGCTGCCGCCGCTCGTCTTGGCGCGATACATGGCGATATCGGTCCGTTTGATCAGATCCTCGGAGGTCTGCGCGTCGGTGGGATAAAACGCGATGCCAATGCTGGTCGTGATGCTATACGCGTGTCCCATCAAGTCCAACGGCTCGGCCAACGCGGATTGCAGCCGCGTCGCGATTCGAATTGCTGTCTCCACATCGGCGTCTTCGGCGATGAGCACAAACTCGTCGCCGCCCAGCCGCGCCAACGTTTCTTCCTTGCGCGCCGTCTCCTGGAACCGCCGCGCGACTTCCGCCAGCGCCAGGTCGCCCACCGCATGCCCCTGGCTGTCGTTGATTTCCTTGAAGCGGTCCAAGTCGAGGAAGAGGATTGCCCCGTGCCCACCGCGACGTATCGAAGTGACCAGCGTTTGCTCCAGGCGGTCGAGAAACAGCGCACGGTTGGGCAAGCCGGTCAGCGAATCATAGAAGGCCAATTGCTCGATACGTGCCGCCTGGAATTTTTGGTCGCTCACGTCGCTGAGAGAGTAGAGGAAATGGCTGGGCGTGCCACCGGCATCATTGACGATGGCGGTCGACATGGCCAGTGGATAGATTTCGCCTGATTTCTTTCGCCCCCAGAGCTCTCCCCTCCATCGGCCGGTGCTGGCAAGGCAATGCTGCCTCGTCGCGTGAAGCGCCGGATCATCGTGTCCGGGATCGAGGATGTTTGGTTTATGCCCGACCACCTCGGCGGCCGAATATCCAGTCAGCCTTTCGAAGGACTGATTGACCATGAGTACGCGGTCGTCCTTGTCGGCGACCATGATTCCTTCGATACTCTGCTCGAACACCACCTTGGCCAGTCGCCGGTCTTCGTGGAGCTGCGCACGCTCCAGGGCGATGGCAGCAAGACTGGCGGATTGACGGATCAGCTCGAGATCCTCCGCACTCGGCGCTGAGGGTTGGCGACGATAGATCGCGAATGTACCCAGCACCCTGCCTGCCGCTGAAAGGATCGGGTGCGACCAGCATGCCCGTAAGTCCGCCTGCGTCGCCAATGCACGCCACGGCGCCCAGTTGGCGTGACTCATGACATCCTCGACGATGACCATGCGTCCGGTAAATGCCGTCGCCCCACAGGAGCCGACGTCCGGGCCAATCGCAACGCCGTCGATTGCCTGGTTGAAAAAAGTCGGCAGGCTGGGCGCGGCGCCATGCAATAACCGTTTGCCATCGGCAGACAGCAGCAGAATCGAGCACAGCGTTCCCTCAGCCTGCTGCTCAGCGAATATCGCGAGCGACTCCAGGACGGTGGTGAGTGGTGCCTCGGCCGCGATCAGACCCAGGGTGTCAGAGTAGTGTTGCCGCCACTGCTCGGCCCGCGTGCGCTCGGTAATATCTCTCCCGGTTGATACAAAGTGGGTGATGACCCCGTTTGCATCGCGGATCGGCGTGATTGTCTTCTCTTCATGATAATTGTCGCCATTCTTCTTCTTGTTAATGAACTCGGCACGAAAAACCTCGCCAGCAAGAATCGTGCGCCACAGCCGCTGATAGAACGCCGCGTTCAGTTTGTCGGATTTCATCAGGCGCGGGGTCTTTCCGAGCACCTCTTCCTTGGCATAGCCGGTGGTCCTTTCGAACGCTGCGTTGACGTATTCGATCACGCCATTTCGATCGGTGATGATCACGTGATCAGCGGTTTGTTCGACCGCACCTGAAAGTTGGCGCAATGCCTTTTCCGATGCCTTGCGCCCGGTTATGTCGCGGGTGATGCCCAGCGCCATCCTCATGTTGCCGTCCGCATCCGGCAACGGCGCCGTGTGTGTTTCGAGCCATCGCCGCGTGCCGCGAAGCCCGATGACCTCAAACTCCAACACGCCGGACTTGCCGCGCATTGCACGACTGTGAAGGGCTGCAAAGGCTGCGCGGTATTCAGGCACGATCAATCCGACCAAGCCGCGCGATCTTATTTCGTCCAGGGAGTCGGCCTCCAGCATCGCCAATCCTGCCGGGTTCATCTCCAGCAATTCTCCGTTGGGTCCCATTACCTTCACGCATTCCGGTTCCGCGTCGAAGATGGCCTTGAATCGCCGCTCGCTTGCCAACAGGGCCGCCGTGCTGAGATCACGCTCAGCGATTGAGACGCCAAGATCCGCCTGCATCCGGTCAATGGCTGCGCCAAGTTCGGCCAGTTCACCACGACCCGAAATCGCGACCTTTGTCGCAAAGTCTCCCTCGCTGATGCGGCTGACTGCTGCCTGCAAGCATTCAAGCGGTTGCGCTAGCCAACGACGCAGGATCAGCATCACCGTGGCCCATGCCAGAAAGGCCAAGCCGACCTCCCTGAGAGTGGACACCCTCACTTTGTCTCGCGCCTGGGCCAAGGCTGGGGCCAGATCATATTTCAGTAGCAGCCCGCCCATGGGGATCATCCGGTTCCGCCCGGACACGGACGCCAACGCAATCGGCTGGTAGGCGAGCAAGTGTTCGCCCCTGGCATCGAGATCCAACAGCAGCTGACGACGCTTACGTTCGGCCGACTGCAAGCGGCTCACGTCGAACTCCGGCAACGCATCCTGCATTGAATGGCCCATCGCCGATGGGTGTGTTGACGAGACTATGCGTTCCTGGTTGTCGACCAATGCCAGCATGTCCACTTCAGGGGCGGGCCGGTGGCGGACGATGTCCCCGACCGCCACGCCATCTTCCCGCAATCGGAGTAGTGGCTCGATGCGCCGCCGTTCGTCGGCCATGAGCACCTCGACCAGCGCGCGCGCGCGCGCCACTGCGTCGCTCGTTTCCTCGCGGTCGCGCAAAAAAGCCGAAACCGAGAGCACCAGGGCGACCGTCGCAGCCACCAGGATTGGCAACCACCGGCCCAGGGGAATGGATGAGTAAGTTCTCATTCTGAGGCCTGTGGCAGAGCCATTCGGAGGATTTGAGGATCCCTCTTCTACTTTGGACTACCGGGAATGATGACGCAACATCAGGCCCTCACCCGGGTTCCTGCACCCGGCACGCGCGGATAGCGCATGACCGTGCGCGAATACGCCAGCCTCCCGGGACCGATGTTTGTCGGGACCCGGCCTTGCGGGTTATATTGACCCCCAGTGGGGCGGTAGCTCAGCCGGGAGAGCGCTGCGTTCGCAATGCAGAGGTCGAGGGTTCGATCCCCTTCCGCTCCACCATCCAGACACCCAATCCCAGCGCAATTCCTGATCCGCGATCGGGACGGTAAGCCGCAGCCACAAGATCCCGAGCGCCGAATCCCGCAATGACCAGCAAAACGTTTGCCAAGCCCCTTTCCACGCTCGATGCACGCTTTGAAGCGCAGAAACTCGCCTTCGGTCCCATAGTGTTCCAGTGCGTCCGGATTGCCCTGAAATGGGGACTGCTGGAAACCATCGATCGCGCCAAGAACGGCTGCAGTATCGAAGAATTGGCGGTCATCCACGGACGTAGCCAGTACGCCATCAGCGTGCTGCTGGAAACCTGCCTGAGCGCCGGCGTCGTCAGCAGCACCGATGATCGTTATCGGCTCGACAAGATCGGCAACTACGTCCTGCGCGACGAAATGACCCGGGTCAATTTCAATTTCACCCAAGAAGTCTGCTACCTGGGCATGTTCGAGCTGGAAACCGCCTTGATCGAGGGCCGGCCGGCGGGGCTGAAGCACCTGGGCGACTGGGAAACGATCTACCCGGGACTGAGCCAGCTTCCCGAGGCGGCAAAGACCGCGTGGTTCGAGTTCGATCACCATTATTCCGACTCCGCGTTCGCACTCGTGTTGCCGATCGTGTTTGCCGACAAGCCGGCCAGGCTGATGGATATCGGCGCCAACACCGGCAAATGGGCGCGGCGCTGCCTGGATTTCGATGCGGACGTGCACCTGACTTTGCTCGACCTGCCGCAACAGCTGGCCGTGGCGCGCGTGAACCTGGCCAAGGACATCGACCGCGTAGCCGCGCACGAAATCGACATCCTGGACCCCACGCTGCCGTTCCCCGCGGGCCAGGATGTGATCTGGATGAGCCAGTTCCTCAGCTGTTTCAGCGCCGAATCGATCGTGAGCATCCTGCAGCGCGCGAAAGCCAGCCTGAACGCCGACGGCTGCGTCTACGTGCTCGACACCTTCTGGGACCGCCAGCAGTACGATATTGCCGCGTATTGCATCATCAATACCTCGCCGTACTTCACTGCGCTGGCCAACGGCGTCAGCAAGATGTACCAGTCGCAGGAATACATCCAGGCCGCCGCCTCGGTCGGACTGCGCCTGGTCGATATTCGCGATGGCTTCGGCCTGAGCCACAGCTTGCTCAAGTTCGTCCACGCCTGAGCGCTGCCGCGCCCGCCAGTGGGCGCCTGGCAGCGGATCGCGCTTCGATTTGATCAGGATCAAGGCGCCAGGGGCCGATCGCCCCTAGCCTGCTGCCCATGGCCACATCCACTCTGTTTTCGACCGATCTGCTGCGCCGCTACGATCGGCCCGGTCCACGCTATACGTCGTATCCGACTGCCCCGCAGTTTTCGGCCGATTTCGGCGCGGACCAGTTGCGCGAGGCCGCCCAGGCCAGCAATGGCGATCCCATTCCGCGGCGGCTGTCGCTGTACGTGCACGTGCCGTTCTGCCTGAGTCCGTGCTTCTACTGCGGCTGCAATCGCATCATCACCCGCGACCTGTCGCGCTCGGATGCCTACCTGGCCCGACTTTACCGGGAAATCGATTTGACCGCGCCGCTGTTCGACCGCGATCGCGAAGTGATCCAGTTGCACTTCGGCGGCGGCACGCCGAATTTCCTGACCCCCGCGCAGCTGCGCGAGGTCGTGGAAACCCTGCGCAAGCACTTCAACTTTTCCGATAGCCCGAATCGCGACATATCGATCGAGCTTGATCCGCGCTTCATCTCGCCCGAGGAAATCGCCGAGCTCGCGGCTATCGGTTTTAATCGCGCCAGCCTGGGCGTGCAGGACTTCGACCCGGTGGTGCAACAGGCGGTCAACCGCATCCAGAGCGTCGAACAGACCGTCGCGGTGATTGAAGCCTGCCGTGCCAACGGCTTCCATTCGGTCAACGTCGACCTGATCTACGGCCTGCCAAAGCAGAATCCGGAAGGCTTCGCGCGCACGCTTGACACGGTGATCAAGGTGCGGCCGGACCGCATCGCGGTGTACAGCTATGCGCATCTGCCGGAGATGTTCAAGGCGCAGAGGCAGATCGAGGCCGAGGACCTGCCCACGCCGGAGACCAAGCTGGGCTTGCTGCAGCTGGCGATCGAAAAGCTGACCGACGCCGGCTACCTGTACATCGGCATGGACCATTTCGCGCTGCCCGACGACGAGTTGGCGCAGGCCCAGGCGCGCGGCGGCCTGCATCGCAACTTCATGGGCTACACCACCCACGCCGACAGCGACCTGATCGGTCTGGGCGTCAGCGCCATCAGCCATATCGGCGACAGCTTCAGCCAGAACCCGCGCGACATCATCAGCTGGCAGGGCGCGCTGGACGCCGGGCACCTTCCGGTTTTCCGCGGCATGCGCCTGAGCGATGACGACCAGCTGCGGGCCGACCTGATCCAGCACCTGATGTGCCAGGGCGAGGTGCCGATCGCCGCGCTCGAACGCCGCTACGAGATCGATTTCGACAGCTACTTCGCCGACGCCCTACAACGGCTGGAGCCACTGGCCGAGGACGGCCTGGTCAAGCTCGAGCCGGGCCGGATCACGGTAACCGCGCAAGGACGGCTGCTACTGCGTAATATTGCCATGTGCTTCGACCGATACCTCGACCAGCCAGCTACCGTAGCCACGCCCCGCTTCTCCCGGGCGATCTGATCGCTTTGCGGAGGCGACCGTGAGCGTGCCGACGTTTCCCCACGCCGACCCGCGAATCATCGCCGACGATGGCGACGCCCTGCGCTTCTGTTCCACCTGCGCGTTTTCCGAGGCCTGCCTGTCCCGCGGCATGGACAAGAGCGCGCTGTCGGACCTGCACGTGCTGGTCGACCACGCGGGTCCATTGCACGCCGGCGAGCACATTTTCCGCGAAGGCGATCGGTTCGAGGCTATCGCGGCGGTACGCGCCGGCACGGTGAAGACCTATGTCGTCGACCGCGACGGTAATGAACACGTGCTTGGCTTCCACCTGCCGGGCGAAGTGATCGGCCTGAATGCGATCGACGGCGAACAATACCCGTGCAACGCGGTCGCGCTCGATACCGTGATGCTGTGCAAGTTCTCGTTTCCGAAGATTTCCGTGCTCGCCGCCCGACTGCCCGGCCTGCAGAAGCAGTTGTTCCGCCTGCTCAGCCGCGATATCGGCCGCGCGGCGCTCCTGGCAGGCGATTGGACCGCCGACCAGCGCCTGGCGGCGTTCCTGGTGGCGCTCTCGCGCCGCCTTGCCGAGCGCGGTTTTTCGCCATCGCGCTTCCAGCTGACGATGGCGCGAACCGACATCGCCAACTACCTGCGTCTGGCGCCGGAAACAGTCAGCCGCGTGCTGCGTCGTTTCCAGGAAGATGGCGTGCTCAAGGTAGAACGTCGCGAAGTCGAATTGCTGGGACGCGAGCAACTCGAAGCACTGGCCGCACCGGTCTTGCGCCAGTAGTCGTAGCTCTTGACTCAAATCAAGGCGTGCCAAAGGGAGGTAGCCGAGCATGGCGCCGACCTTATCGGAGCACCTCATGAGCAATACCAAAAAGTTGTGGCTGGGCCTGGCCACCCTGCTCATCGTCTCGTTTTCAGTGCTACTCTGGGCCGGCGGGGAAATCTTCCGCGCTGCGCCGCCAATGCCTGAACGCGTCGTGGCGCAGGACGGCAGCGTGGTGTTCACGCGCGCCGACATGGAACAAGGCCGCCAGGTCTGGCAATCGATCGGCGGCATGCAACTGGGTTCGATCTGGGGCCATGGCGGCTACGTCGCTCCCGATTGGAGCGCGGACTGGCTGCACCGCGAAGCAACTGGCGTACTCGACTTGTGGGCGCGCCGCGATGGCGGCATGGCCACCTACGCCGAGTTGCCCGCCGAGCAGCAAGCCGCGTTGCGCAGCCGCTTGCAAACCATGATGCGCGCCAATACCTACGACCCGGCAACGCAGACGATCACGTTGACGCAGGACCGCGTGGCCGCGTTGTCCAATGTGGCCGCGCACTACGAGAGCCTGTTCGGCAACGACCCGGCCACGGCGGCCTTGCGCGAAGCGTACGCGATGAAACAGGACACGGTGGACACGGTGGAACACCGGCGTTCGCTGACCGCGTTCTTCTGGTGGACGGCCTGGGCTGCCACCACTGAGCGGCCGGGTTTGGCGGCTGCGGCCGTCGCGCCGGAAAATGGCGTGCTCGCCAGCAAGCAAGTGACCTACACCAACAATTGGCCGAGCGAACCGCTGGTCGGCAACACGCCGCCGCCGGCACTGTGGTTGTGGTCGGTGTTCAGCGTGTTGTTCCTGATCGCCGGCATCGCCGCGCTGGGCTGGTACCACGCCGTGACCAACGGCCGTCCGGAAGAGGCGCACGTCCTTCCGGCGCACGATCCCTTCGCGACGCTGCGGATCACGCCGTCGATGCGCGCGACCGCAAAATACTTCTGGCTGGTGCTGGCCTTGTTGCTCACGCAAATCCTGCTCGGCGCGATCACCGCGCACTATCAGGTGGAAGGCCAGGAAGCCTATGGCTTCAATCTGTCGAGCATCCTGCCCTACTCGCTTTCGCGCACCTGGCACACGCAGTTGGCGGTGCTCTGGATCGCCACGGCGTGGCTTGCTACCGGCTTGTACATCGGGCCGGCGATTTCCGGCCATGAACCCAAATACCAGCGCCTGGGCGTCAACTTCCTGTTCGCCTGCCTGATCATCATCGTGGTCGGCGCGTTCGCCGGACAGTGGTTCGCGGTCATGCAGAAGCTCGGCCTGAAGCACAACTTCTGGTTCGGCCACCAAGGCTGGGAATACGCCGACCTCGGCCGTTTCTGGCAGTGGTTCCTGTTTGTCGGGCTGGTGCTGTGGCTGACGCTGGTCGGCCGCTCGCTGTGGCCGATGCTGCGCGGGCCGGCGCATGAATCGAAGCCGATCGTGTCGCTGTTGTTCCTGTCGACGGTGGCGATCGGGCTGTTCTATGCCGCCGGCCTGATGTGGAATGAGCACACGCATATTTCCGAGGTCGAATACTGGCGCTGGTGGCTGGTGCACCTGTGGGTGGAAGGCTTCTTCGAAGTGTTCGCCACCGCGGTGATGGCCTTGATCTTCACCCGCCTGGGCCTGATCAGGACCTCGACGGCGTCGGTCGCGGTGCTGTTCGCCACCATCGTGTTCATGGCCGGCGGCGTGCTCGGCACGCTGCACCATTTGTACTTCGTCGGCATGCCGACTTCCGTGGTTGCGCTTGGCGCCAGTTTCAGCGCGCTGGAAGTGGTGCCGCTGGCCTACATCGGCTTCGAGGCTTACCACAGCTGGAAGCTGGGCAAGGCCACGCCGTGGATGGCCCGTTATCACTGGCCGATCATGTTCTTCATTGCGGTCTCGTTCTGGAACCTGGTCGGCGCCGGACTGTTCGGCTTCCTGATCAATCCGCCGCTGTCGCTGTACTTCATGCAGGGACTGAACCTGACGCCGCTGCACGGCCACACGGCCCTGTTCGGTGTCTACGGCATGCTCGGCATTGCGTTGATGTTGTTCTGCATGCGCGGCCTGCGCGGGCAGATGGTCTGGGACGACCGCCTGCTGAAGGTTTCGTTCTGGAGCCTGAACATCGGCTTGTCGATGATGGCGTTGCTGACCCTGCTGCCGCTCGGCATCATGCAGTTGCTGGCGGCGATCGAACACGGCTACGCCTATGCGCGCTCCGCGGAATTCATGCAGCGGCCGATCGTCGACCTGCTGATCTGGATGCGCGTGCCGGGCGATACCCTGTTCAGTGTCGGCGCGGTCGCGATGGCCTGGTTCGTGTTCCGGCTCTGGGTGCCGCGGCGCCTGAAAGCGCCCACCGGCGCTGTCGAACCGATCGAGCCCTGAGCCAGGAGGAACTTCATGCATGCGATCACGCCACCTTCGGTAAACGCACTGTCGCCGCGATTGCTCGGCCAGGCGCCGCACCGGCTGATGTTCTTCATCGGCGCCAGCAACCTGATGCTGGCGATGGCCTGGTGGGCGGCATGGTTGCTGTTGTCGCGCTGGCAGCCGTCGGCCCTCGCGCAACCACAGCCCTACGCCGGTTGGCTGCATGCCTTCGTGATGCAGTACCAGATGCTGCCGAGTTTCTTTTTCGGCTTCCTGCTGACGGTGTTTCCGCGTTGGATCGGGCTGCCGGAGCTCGAGCGCTGGCGCTACCTGCCGGTAGGCGTCGGCCTGTTCGGTGGGCAGTTGGCCACGCTGCTTGGCGCACTGGGTTGGCAGGCTGGCATCACGGTCGGCTTGTTCATGACGCTGGCCGGGTGGATTGCGGGGCTGTCGGCGCTGGGTCCGTTGCTGCTGCGCGACACGGGCAGGAACTGGCACGCGCGTTCCTGCTTCGCCGCGCTGTCGTTCGGCTTCATCGGGCTGCTGGCATGGACGGCGTTCGTGTTGGGCCTTGCCTCGCCGCTGTGGGCGTTCGCCAGCATCAAGATCGGCAGCTTCGGATTGCTGCTGCCGGTGTACCTGACGGTGGCGCATCGGATGTTTCCGTTCTTTGCCGGCAATGTCGTGCGCGATTACCAGCCGTGGCGGCCGATGTGGCTGCTGGCCAGCTTCTGGGGACTGATCGCGCTGCATCTTGCGCTCGAACTGGTGCATGCCTATCAGTGGTTGTGGCTCGCCGATCTGCCCTTGCTCGTGCTCACCGCGACGATGGTGGCGCGCTGGTGGCCGAACGGTCCAAAGCCGTCGATATTGACCGTGCTGTTCATCGGGCTGGCCTGGTTGCCGTTGGCGTTTGCGCTGTATTCCGCGCAATCGCTGGCCTATTCCATCACCGGCCAGTTCCTGCTTGGACGGGCGCCGGCGCACGCGCTGTTCATCGGCTTCTTCGGCAGCATCCTGGTGGCGATGGTGACCCGGGTGACCCAGGGTCATTCCGGCCGGCCGCTGATGATGCCGAAGGCCGCCTGGTCGAACTCACACAGCTTGTCTTCGACGGCGTGGGGCGCGTGATCGGTGGCGATGGCGTCGATAGTGCCGTCCAGCAGCCCCTCGATGCAGGCATCGACGTCCTCGGGCGTGCGCAGCGGCGGGTTCACCTTGGCGT
>Ga0209211_10000591_pt1 | contig 73306 bp, 81 predicted proteins | sample RifGroA2_FD_183992 | JGI IMG/M metagenome (GOLD analysis project Ga0209211, IMG submission 183992) | Groundwater microbial communities from Rifle, Colorado, USA - Groundwater A2 (SPAdes) (version 2) | ecosystem: Environmental > Aquatic > Deep subsurface > Groundwater | place: Rifle, Colorado... | reverse complement strand
TAATGCACAAGATCAGAGAAGGATTTTCTCAAGTGTTTAAACAAAGTCCAGAAAATCTAGGCATGGAACTAGTCTATGATGTCTGCCATAATATTGCAAAATTGGAAGAGTATAAGATTGATGGCAAGAAAAAAACTTTGTTAGTGCACAGAAAAGGCGCAACAAGAGCACTTGGTCCAGGAAGAAAGGAATTAGGTGCAAGATTTAAAGAAACTGGTCAGCCAGTTATAATTGGCGGCTCGATGGAAACTGGAAGCTACTTATTAGTCGGCCAAGATAAATCTGATGATGAGACATTTGGTTCTACATGTCATGGCGCAGGCAGAACAATGTCAAGAGCTCAAGCAAAAAGAACCTGGCGAGGAGAGAAATTACAGAGTGATATGGAAAAGAGAGGAATTTACGTCAAGGCTGTTTCAATGCCTGGATTAGCAGAAGAAGCAGGAGATGCCTACAAGAATGTTGACCATGTTGTGGATGCAATGGCAAAGGCAGGGATAACGAAGCCAATTTGTGCTCTCAAACCTTTGGGGAACGTAAAAGGTTAAGTATTTACTTTCTAAATATTAAGATCGTTTTGTTGAAGCCGCCAAAACGATAGATATACCAAAATATGCAAATAAAAATCCATGGTACAAAAATAAAGACCATTTTGTTGACGCCGCCAAAATGGTCATGAGTATAGTAAATCACTTTTTACTTATCCTTACTAAAAACTCTCTCCCAGTCAACTGCAACTTTACATTTTGTTTTTGCAATACTTCCTTTGCCTTCTCGCTTAACTCAGCTACATTTGCATCCAGCATCTCATCAAACGTATTAACGCCTCTTACAATTGCTGCGACATCACCCAATTTATTGCAGGTATTAATGTCTACATAGCCGCATGCTAGAAAGCCAGTCTTGTTATAGATGATTAGCAAAGGCGCATTCTTTAGCTCTGTCTTTGACGCAAAGAATTCATGGTTGTTTATGGTTAGGGTTGTGTCCATTAGTGATTGAAATAGTAATTTTAATGTATAATAGGTAATATGTTGTAGTACAAGTAATAGGCTGTAGTAAATAAAATTTGCTGATTTCTTACTTTGTCTACCGCAAATCTTAAATACAACCTGCACTTTCTATCCAAATATGTTGTACAGAAACCAGTTATCAAATGCAAGCAATTCTTTTTATTTAGTTACAACTACAACAACCACACGAACAGCGTAAGCTGTCTCATTGTTTCTTAACGTTTAAATAAAATAAAACTTTTTAAACTTTAATCATTAAACTGATTAAAAAATAAACACAACAGGACAAAACATGAAACCCATCCAATACCACAGCACAAATAATCCATCGCATAAAGTTAGCTTTGAAACTGCTTTACTGAGAGGATTAGCTCCAGATTACGGACTATATACTATTCCGCGAACAGACATCCCTAGATTATCTCCTCAGCTAATAAGAGGCATGCGTGAAATGAGTATGCCAGAGATAGCCTTTGAAGTCTTAAATCCATCCATAGGAGCTGAGATTCCGAAGAAAAAGCTTGAAGCATTATTGCAGGACGCTTATAGTGAGGATAAAATCCCTACAAGAATGGAGAAAGTAATAGATAATCTTTACATAATGTGGCTGACTGATGGCCCAACATATTCCTTCAAGGATTATGCTGCGAGGTTTTATGCAAGAGCATTAAATTATTTCCTTGAAAAACGCAAACAAAAAAGAGTTGTCATAGTTGCTACAAGCGGAGATACTGGAGGAGCTATTGCAGATGCATTATATGGACTGGATAATGTCATCAATATAGTATTTTATCCTAAAGGCTCGATAAGTGAAGGCCAACGAAGGCAGATGACAACTTTAGAAGGCAATGTCTATGCGTTTGAAGTCAATGGAGACTTTAATGTATGCCAGGCATTAGCAAAATATCTCCTTGGAAACAAGAAATTTGCGCAGGAAGTTTTTGGCGATCCAGATAGATTCACATCTGCAAATTCAATAAGTGTCGGAAGATTGTTGCCACAGGCAGTCTATCCCTTTTTTGCATATTCAAGATTGCCTGCAGATGGAAAGCCTATGATTGCAAGTATTCCATCTGGCAATTTGGGAGATATGATGGGAACTGTGATAGCATGGCAGATGGGTTTGCCTATTGCAAAAATTGTATGCGGTGTAAATGAAAATAAAGAATTTCCTGAGTTCCTGAGGACAGGAAAATATAAAGTAAGCAAGACTGCAGAATCACCTTCATCTGCAATGAACGTAAATCACCCAAGCAATCTGGCAAGACTGTTTGATATTTTTGGTGGGCATATGTTTGATGAAAGAGATTCTGTAACAAAGAAAGTTATTAAAGAAGGAGTAATAAAAGTACCGCCTGATCGAAATGCAATGAATAGGGACATATTTTCAGTCAGCATTGATGATGAGCAGCATTATAAGACAATGAAAGAAGTTTATGATAAGTATGGCACCATACTTGATCCGCATGGCGCAGTTGGATGGAGAGCATTGGAAATATTTTTAGCGCATGAACAATCATTAAGAGACAATCCAGCAGTCATTTATGAAACAGCTGACCCTGGCAAGTTCCCTGATGATGTTAAGAAAGCCTTAGGAATAACTCCTGTTCTGCCTCCAGAGATGCAAGCACAAGCAAACAAACAAGAACGCATATATTCAGTCAACAGTGAGCCTACACATATAAAAGAAGGCACAAAGGAAAGATTAGAATTAAGCGATGCACAGGTAGAAGAAGCAAAGCAAGAAATAAAAAAGATATTTAAAAAATGAATATCATTATAATAAAAATATAATTAGAAAATTAAAAATTATCGAGGCAATAAAAATGTCATGGATAAAAGTATTTGCGCCCGCAACAGTGGCAAATGTAGGTCCTGGGTTTGATGTGCTTGGATTTGCAGTTAGCGAGCCAGGAGATTTTGTTGAAATCAGAAAGAGCGCTCAACCAGGAGTCCAGATAACAGAAATTTCCGGAGATAAAGGAATCTTGCCAAAAGAGCCTGAAAAGAATACAGCTGGCGTGGCAGCATTAGAAGTATTGCGGTTATTAAAAGAAAAAAAGGTAATTGATACTGATGTAGGTGTAGAAATTAAGCTTCACAAAAACATGCCACTAGGCTCTGGATTAGGAAGCAGCGGAGCAAGCGCAATTGCAGCTGCATATGCTGTTAACATTTTATTCGGCAATGAACTACCCAATCGCAGCAGAGCTGCGGGGTATCACTATTAAAAACTAAACAACGTAAGTTGGTTTTTATCTCGACCCTGTTGTTCAATATATTTTTTCATTGCTTCAACACCATAACCATCGCCAACTGTATCAATATGACCACCCTCACTCCAAAAGTGACCTCCCCACAATTCCTCTTTAATACGAGGTAATTGTTTAAATAATTGCTTAGCAGTTATGCTTTTACAAATTTGCATTATATTAGATGGAGAATAACGAGGAGGAGCTTCAACAAGAATATGAAGATGATCTTCATCAGTTCCAATTGCATGGAATTCAAGAAAATATCTATCTTGAATTCCCTTAAAAATAGAAGCTAAACAAGATTTAATTTCATTATCAATTAAGTCTTTTCGATATTTTATTACAAAAACCATATGATAACGAATTCGATAACTACAATGACAAGCATATTTTACATCCATATATAAAGAGAAAAGATTGGATTATAAAAAATAATCGCAGCAGAGCTGCGGGGTATTAAACCCAACGAAGGAATAAATTTAAAAAAAAAGATTTAGTTTATGCTTGTATGCTCGGAGAAAAATTAGCCTGCGGCGCAGCACACGCTGATAATGTTGCGCCAGGTATGCTAGGTGGTTTTGTATTGATAAGAAGCTATGATCCATTAGAAATAATAAAATTAGAGACCCCAGATGATTTAGTGGCAGTAATTGTAACACCAGAATATGAATTAAAGACATCTGTAGCAAGAGCTGCTGTCTCAAAGACTGTGCCATTAAAGGATGCAATCAATAACTGGGCAAATACTGCTGCTATTGTTGCAGCTTTATACAAGAATGACATAAAGCTATTAGGCAGAGCAATTGATGACAGAATAGTCGAACCTGCAAGAGCTCCATTGATCCCTGGTTTTTACGACGTCAAGAAAGCAGCGCTTGGTGCAGGCGCATTTGGATGCTCTATAAGCGGAGCAGGACCAAGCATATTTGCAGTGACTGATAATCTGAGTGCAGGAAAAGAAATAGGTAAAGCGATGCAGGAAGCATTTGCAAGAAATAATCTAGCAAGCAAGATCTATGTTTCAAAAGTAAATAAGGAAGGAGCTAAGATTGTTTAATTTGTATGAAAATAAGATAGAATATAAAAATAAAATATAGCATAGAATAAAAATAATATAAACGAATAATATGAAAATCCTAAAATTCGGCGGAAGCTCAGTAGAAACACCTGAAAGAATAAGAAATGTAGTAGATATTATCCTAAATGCTAAAGATAAAAATAATAAAATACAGAATAAAAAAAATAAAGAGATTGCAGTTGTATTCTCAGCGTTTGGAGGAGTGACTGACAAATTAATAGAGACAAGCAACCTTGCTGCAAAGGGAGATGAGAAATACAAAAAATTGTTCAGTGAACTGGAGAAAAGACATCTAGATACAGTAAATTCATTGATTGCAGTAGATAAGCAGACAAAAGTCCTCAGCCATATAAAGAATCTTCTTAAAGAGCTTGAGGCATTGCTTCTTGGAGTTTATCTTGTCAAAGAACTTTCTCCTAAGACATTAGATGCAGTCGTAAGCATAGGAGAGATACTTTCTGCATATATAATCAGTGAATATCTCAAAGAGAAAACTAATACAGAGTTCTTGGATGCAAGAAATTTGATTAAAACAGATGAAGGTTTTAATAATGCAGGAGTAGATTTTGAACTAACAAATAAAAATATTAGAGAATATTTTGATGGAAATAATAAGAATAATAATAATAATACTCCAAATATCCAATGCATTACAGGATTTATCGGCGCAACTCTTAATGGGCAGACAACAACTCTAGGCAGAGGCGGAAGCGATTATACTGCTGCTATTTTTGCTGCTGCATTAGCTGCAGATGAGATAGAGATATGGAAAGATGTAGATGGTGTCATGACTGCTGACCCAAGAAAAGTGAAGAAAGCATTTTCAATTGCAAGCATGACATATAAGGAAGCGATGGAACTAACTCATTTTGGCGCAAAAGTCATCTACCCAAAAACCATGGCTCCGGCGATGCAGAATAATATTGCACTAAGGATAAGAAACAGCTTTAACACAAAGTTTGAAGGAACTGTTGTCAATAATGCACAGTCAAAAAATGACCAACCGATAAAAGGAATCTCTTCAATCACAGATATTGCTCTTTTGCGAGTAGAAGGTCCTGGCATGGTCGGAGTCTCTGGAATCTCAATGAGATTATTCGGCGCATTGGCAAGAAAAAACATAAGTGCAATCTTAATTACACAAGCAAGCTCTGAACATTCAATATGCTTTGCAGTCGAGCCTAAATCAGCAGTTGCTGCAAAGAAAGTTATTGAAGAGGAATTTGCTCTAGAGATCAAAGCTAATCTGATAGATGAAATCATTGTTGAGTCTGAACTTTCTATTTTAGCGATTGTAGGAGAGAGCATGAGAAAAGCAACTGGAGTTTCTGGCAAGCTATTCCAGGCATTGGGAAAAAACGGAATTAATGTGATTGCCATTGCACAAGGTTCCAGCGAACTAAATATTTCTGTTGTAATAAACAAATCACATGAAGTAAAAGCTCTTAATGTAATCCATGATGCATTCTTCTTATCAGGAGCAAGAACTGTGAATCTGTTTTTGGTTGGCAGTGGCTTGATAGGAAGCACATTATTGAAGCAGATTCATGCACAATCTAAATTCCTCAACGAGCATTATTCCATAGATGTAAAAGTAGTTGCTATCGGAAATACAAAAAATATGCAGTTTAATGAGGAAGGCATTCAGTTGGTTGATTGGAAACAAGAGCTAGAAAATGCTTCTGCGATGGATATTTCTAAATTTGTCAAGCTGATGAAGCAGGCAAATCTATCTAACAGCGTGTTTGTAGACTGCACTGCAAGTGAAGAGGTAGTCAAGCATTATGAGGAGATACTTAATTCTAGTATCTCTATTGTTACACCGAATAAGAGAGCAAGTTCTAGTAAGCTTGAGAATTATCTAAAACTTAAAGCAGCTGCGCAAAAGCATGGTGTCAAATTTTTGTATGAGACAAATGTAGGCGGCGGATTGCCTATAATCAGCACTTTGCAGGATTTGTTTTATAGTGGAGATAAGATCTTGAAGATTGAAGCTGTATTATCCGGAACATTGAGCTATATATTTAATAATTTCAAAGGAGAGAAGAAGTTCAGCGAGGTTGTAAAAAAAGCAAAAGAGCTTGGCTATACAGAGCCAGATCCAAGAGATGACTTAAATGGCCTTGATTTTGCCAGGAAGCTATTGATACTTGCAAGAGAAGCTGGATTCATGTTAGAGTTAGATGATGTCTCTGTTGAAAATATATTGCCAGATGCCTGTGTAAAAGCAAAATCTGTTGATGAGTTCTTTTTGGAGTTGGAGAAGAATGAAGCTTTTTTCGAGCAGAAGAAGAAAGATGCTGAAAGTAAAGGAAAAACGCTTAGGTTTATCGGTATATTGGAAACAGGCAATGTAAATAAAGTTGATAATGGGGATGGCAAAGCAAAAATATCTTTGGTTGAAGTAGATAATACACACCCATTCTATTCTCTTTCTGGCGCAGATAACATAATCTCTTTCACAACACAAAGATATCTAGAAAGGCCTTTAGTAATCCGCGGTCCAGGAGCTGGAGCAGAAGTAACTGCTGCAGGAGTGTTTGCTGATGTGATTAATACAGCTAATTATCTGGTTTGAGACCATAAGAGAAGAGAGAAACAATATCTCTTTTTTGCTTCACTCAAAGTGATCCTCATAGCTGAAGCTTGTCTTTCTGCCTTCAAACGTGCAGTTGCCTTTCTCTTCGATAAGATTGCCGTCAAGGAATTCCCTGTATCTGCCTATCAAAGAAGTGCAGTCAGTGCATCTCTTAAAGTCACTTCCTATCACAACCTCAAAATTTTTGCTGTCAAGCTTTGTGATTTTGCTTGGCACAGAAGAATTCTCGTTAAATTGTTTATAGACGTTGTCTATGAATTGGGTATCTGAGATCTTATCTGAAACAGTCAAGTGTAGCACACATTTCTTTGGAGCGCTGAAATTCACGACCTCTTTCCTTATTCTGATGCATCTCTGATTAATTAATCTAAGCCTATTATCTTCTTTAGCTTTCAAGAAGCTGTCAGGCAGCTTGATGCTTCCGTCTGGATTAAATTCAACCATTAGAGCTCTGTGTTAGTTTAAATTAAGCAATCGCTTAATATTATTATACTTAAATTATAAAATTTTACAATTCTTCATATATTTCTACCACTTCATTTTGCAGTATGTCGGAAATCCCGAATTACTAAGATTAGGGCATATTCGCAAGGATTAGCCATGCTGCTTATCTTAATCTTTTCCTGGACTTTTCTTCAAGCGTTTTCTCATCTTTTTTTACTCGCCTTTCTAATTTTTTGATATCTTCTTCTGCGGGAAGATTTTCTGGGATAATATCATCTTCCAATAACACATTTCGGACTCTTTTATTATTTTTTATATGTTCATCAGTTATTTTAGGTTCACCCTGCAGATTATCTTTTTTTACATTAAAATTAGTTATTTCAGTAGCAAAATTTTTAGCAGCGATAGTCACTGTCGGCAGAAAGTCAGCCATAGGCCTGTTTTGAGGGATATTAAGCTTATTTTTCATCTTTTGAGTGAGCTTAATATCCTGAACTTCTCGTTCACTGCTAGAACCAAGTACTACCATTTTGCTAACGTCAGCAAAATGGTCTAAAACTTCATTTCCTGCATTCTTACAGGAATCTTTTGCTTTTTGGATAACGCTTAAAAAATTTCTCCATTGCTCATATCCTAAAAGATCCTTTAAGTCCCTTGCAAGCCAGAATTCTACTTCTTCTTCTATATGGACATAATCTTCAAAATTTTTTGTCAGTCGTGTAATGATTTGCTTTTCCATCTTTAGATTACCTTAAGTTATATTATCCAATTGCAATAAACAGCTTATCTTCCCCATCAAATTCAAATAGATTAAAATTTGAATTAGTCGATTATTTCTTAGTTATTAGTTTTTTAGCCAATCTGTCAAAATCAGACTCATATAGCTTATCCTGTTCTTGCATAAATTTACAGTATTCTTCTATCACTAATTTATTTGCGATCTCTTGGGAAATTTTGCCTTTGCCTTCTAATATCTCTTTTTCATTAAACTGCAGGAAAGCGTCTAATTTTAAGATCCAGTCTTCCATGTACATTATTTTTCTGTTTTTAGCCTGAAGCTCAGCATAATCCAAATACATAGACACTATCCTGTTTAAAAGGTCTAATTCATCTTTATTAAGATAATTCTTTGCAACAATGATATCTGTTTTTCTTATCTTTCCTTTAGGCGCATTTTTCCAGGTTGTTAAGCCCATATTCTTCTTTTTACTGTCAGCTCGAGCAGAGATTATTTCTGCAGCAGTCTGCCCTGTGATTGCCCAATGCAGCTTATTTTGCACGGTTGCAAAAAAATCTTCAGTAATCTTTGAATTTGGATCATAATCAGCGCTGCACTGCGCATAAATATCAGTTATCTTTTGGTAGAATCTCCTTTCACTGCTGCGAATATCTCTTATTCTTTCTAATTGTTCGTCAAAATAATCCTTTCCAAACGGATTTTTTGGATTTTTTAATCTCTCATCATCCATCGCAAAGCCTTTGATGATGTATTCCTTGAGTATCTTTGTTGCCCAGATCCTGAATTGGGTCGCTCTGGCTGAATTTACACGGTATCCGACAGAGATTATCGCATCTAGGTTGTAGTATTCAACATTTCTTTTTACATCCCTATTGCCCTCTTTTTGAACTGTTTCCAAAATGGAAATAGTTGAATTCTTTTTCAATTCTCCTTCATAATAAATATTTTCCAAATGCTTAGAAATCGCAGGTATCCCTACTCCGAATAGCTCAGCCATTTTTTTTTGCATTAGCCAGACATTCTCATTATGAAGAAATACTTCTATCTTAACCTCCCCATTAGAGGAACGGTATAGCATAAATTCGGTAGTTTCACCTTTTGGAGCCAATTCTTTTGTCATTTTAGATTACCTCAAAATAAGTTATCCGATTACGTTAAACAGCTTATCTCCCCCCTTAAATCAGCAATCAAGAGAAATATATAAATTTTGCCCCAGTTTGTCCAGTGGGAAGTGCGGTTATGGATATAAGAGGAGATAAGATGAAAGAGAGGATTATTTTCTTATTATCTTCATTACATTTGCTACAAATTTTTTTGCATGATTGATAGATTCCTCGGCAGGCTCTTTATTTGCCTGTGGAATAGTCTGGTAAGTGAAATGTCCACGTTTCCATTTCTCATCTTTGAAGATCTGCAATAACTCATCTGCCCTCACTATTAATTTCTTGTAGATGCTTAAGAGCTCAACATCCAATATTCCTGTATCGACAAATTCTTTCTTGAATGCATCAAATGTCTTCTTATGGACATCCGGAGAATCAGTCCTGATTTTTTTAGTTAGAAGTATTGCCTTTGCACCATAAAAGATAGAATAATATGAATGGGAGATGACAGAGCTGTAGAATGTTACAGAAGACGGAATGTTGAAGTTTTTCTTATCCTCAATATTTTCGCTTAACCGCTTTAATGAATCTGCTGCTAATATCTCATTATTTGCCCTTATCAGGTAAATTTCAGCCATTGAATCCATTTTTCATCGCCTCCATAATCAGCTTGTAATAAGACTCTGCGCCTGCTATTATCAGATTATTTTTTGATATCTCTTTCCCATAATTAGGATTTCTGTCCGACAGCATCTGCAGGAATTCCTGTTCTGTAAACACATATAGGTGTATAGGAGGGATGCTCATCTCAGCAGGATGTTTTAATTCTGCATAGATTTTTTTTGAATCTATACCTGAGATTATTACGACATCTAAGTCAGAATCTTTGGTCTGCTTATTTCTGGCATAGCTTCCTGTTATTATTGATGTAAAGAACTTCGTCGGCATCAGGGACATCAAGGAATACAATCCAGCCTTAGGGACTTGTTTTGCATCATTTGCCATAAATTCAGCAGCAACAGATATATTCAGTATGGCTGTATGGTTATCGCGGAGGGAATAAACAACAGCATCCCCTATATTCTCTTTTTTTAATATATCATCTTTCACAAAATCATTTAATGAGCCATAGACATAACTTTCTGATTTGCTTTTGGCAAATGCCTTAATCTCTTTAAAGGTAAACTTCTTCCAAGGCTCTTTCACAAATATGCCCAGTATCTTATAGGTCTTATTCAGCATGGTAATCCTTTTTTTAGGTTTAATCAATCCTATAATTAGGATGGCATATAAATGTTTCGGTATTTTTTACCTTACGTTTTTTAGTTGCTTGAATTCGCCCTATATCCGATAGAAATTATTGCATCTAAATTGTAAAATTCTACATCTCTTTCTATATTCCTATCCCCTTCTGTTTGAACTTGTTGGAAATTCCGACATGTTGCGTCTTTATCTAATTCTCCTTCTAAATAGATGGCATCTAAATGCTCAGTTATTGTACTTCTGCCTTTATCAAATAGCTTAGCAATCATCTTTTGAGAAAGCTAGACTGTTTCATCTGCATACTTTACTTCAATAGATTCTTCTCCAGACTGCGCAGTAAATATCAAAAATTCTGCTGTTGAGTTTCTAATTGTCAGTTCTTTTGTCATTTTATATTACCTCATCATGCACCAATTGCAATAAATAGCTTATAGTCGAAGACAAAAATAATTTAGCAATAGTTGTCTTCTCCTAACATTGAAAGACACGGGTTGTGCTCAAATATTTATGTCTTTCAATATATCTCCCCCCTTAAATCAACAATCAACAGAAATATATAAATCTTGCCTATGTTTGTCCAGTGGGAAGTGCGGTTATGGATATGAGAGAATTAATGGAATGAAAGAGAGGATTATTATACGCAAACTGCAAGAAAATGATTAAGGAGAGAGAGTAACTCTGACTTATCTTGCATTTTCAGATTAATATGTAATAGCAGCTGGTGTGAGACGAATAAATCAATCATTTGCATGCCTTTTTTCAAAATCATCAAAAAACTTGTTTCTCAAGATATTGAGCTCATCCATTATTGGTATAATCATTCCTCTATCTTCTAAGATATCAAGCCTCTCTCCAACCCAAGTTATCCATACATCTTGTTTGCTCATATTGATCTGGCTTTTTAATTCATCAATTATTATGTTCCATTCAACCGCAGCTCCAACTAAACTTTCACAATCTGTTAAATCCCCATCTCTGTCTGTCATGGTTTTAAACAAGAAAATATCTTCGTTTGAGCAAAGATATACCTCTATATGGGCTAAGCTTATTGCTTTTCTTGCTCTGCTTATCATCCCTTTTGAGAGTGAGAATCTTCCACATACCTCTTTTTCAAATAAGTCTATCCTAAAATCTCCTCTTTGAAATATCTGGCTGAGATTCATCTGTAAATATTCTTTTCCAGGTATTTTGGAGATGAATCCTATTTTCTTAAGTGATTGCTGCAGCTCGATAAATTCTTTTTTTGTTTCTACAACAATGTCTATATCCTTAGTTGCTGCTTTTAAACCCTGTTCAAGAAGGACTGCTCCGCCTATTGTGTAAATTTTTATCTTAGTATGCATTACTCTATCTATCTCTTTGAAGAGCTCTTCTATCTGCCTGAAATCTGCCATCATTTTCTAAACCTCTATCTTATAGACTTCTGCCCTGTCTTTTATCTCAGGGTATTTTGGATATCCTTTGACTTCTTTGCCTGAAAGTACCAGGTTAATATTTATCAATATTTGGTGCTTTATCTTAAGTTCTTTCCTGTATTTTGCATAAAATAATGCTATGAATATAAGGTATCTTATGTCCATGTCTTTTTCTGCTATGCAGAGCGAATGCCTTAAAATGTCTTCTTTGGACAATGCTTTTTTCGGAAGATAATAAAAATTGGTGATGTTAAGCAGATTTATCCCATAGTCTTTGTAAGCAGAGAATGCTGTCTTTACAGCATCAAGCTCTTCTTTGCTTGAGAATACTATATGGTCTTTTTTTTTATAATAGATTATTGCGCTGGCAGGTATTCTTGGATCTGTTTTTGATTCAGACCTCTTTATCTCTTCCAATACTTCTTTTAATCCTGCCCACATCTTGTCATTGATCTCAAAAGTTTTCAGGCTCTTTTTGACAAGGCTTCTTTTTTTTGCTTCCATCAGTTTTTTGTATATCGCTGTCTTTCTGTATCCTGTTTCTTCTGATATCTCTTCTATAGTGGAAGGCTTTAGCATTGCAGTAAATATAGGAATCCCTGTGCCAGATAATATAGGCGCAAGATTAGGTATTTTGCTTAGAATCTGGAGTAATAAAGAGAGGTAAGCCACTCTTTTTGGCTCTATGCTTCCTCTTGCAAGTTCAGCCAAGCTTTTATCGCTGAGATATTTTGCATAGAAGTATGTCTGCGCCTTGCTCTTCTTCAGCGCCGAAGCTATAGATTTCAATGATTTGTTTCCTTTCGCAATCTGTTCGAGAACTAATACTTCTCCGTTTGAAAGCTCCATAATTCCGCTAAAATAAGAATAGTATATAAAGGTTTCTAATTTTGGCGGAAAATTAAAATAGTATAGGATAATACACAGGATTACAATGTAACCCACAAACTTGATGTTCCAAATTATGATATCAAGTTGTTAGATTCTTGCTAAGTAAAAGCATAAGGTAAGTATCACCTTCCTTCTTTACTATTTATTAAGGTCTTAATTTACGACCTTAAAGAATTAAATGGCTCTGCTTTCTTAGATGGGACGGACTGGACTATCCTCAAGAGAGTTTCAGTATTAGCGCAGTCAGTTTCATAGTATTTACCATCAGAAGCCGGTAACTTCAGTTGTACGATTTTATCGTACAACTCAAATCCTTCATCTTTAAGCTTAATTTTAAGGTCATTCCTTATCGTTAGCTCAGGCTTTTTTGAGATTGCTGTCCTTTCAAATAGCTGCGAGTTCATCCTTTCCTGAAGCTGCCTTGATGACCATCTTTCATTTACTGCAATCATTGTGTAAAACTCTCTTTTTAGCGGATTGTCAATATACATCAATGCCTTGATATGAGTCCAGTTCAATTCTCTCCGCAGCGCAGAGAAAATCTTTTCATCCGGAAAAGTCTCCGCAGTGCGGAGACAATGCCTCAGCTGCTTTTCACTCCATCCTCTGCCGTATTCTAATGTTAATTGCTTTGACAAATCTGCGATTATCTTCTCACCGTATTCTGCTCTTTTAAATTTCAGGATTTCTTCATTTATCTTTCTCCCGATCTTCCAGTATAATAAGGATAATTCTGAATTTATTGCTATAGAAACATTGTTTCTTGCTTGCGCAATAAGCAGCTTTATGTCTTGAAACATATCTTTATTTGAGACTAGTTTTTTCATTTCAGCCTAATCCTCCCAGTCAGCAATTGCTGCATCATACCTGTTTTAAGATTTAAGTATTTATCCCTTTTCTGCTCTAATTCTTCAATCTTTATATTACCTCATCATGCACCAATTGCATTAAACACCTTATAGTCGAAGACAAAAATAATTTAGCAATAGTTGTCTTCTCCTAACATTAAAAGACACTGGTTGTGCTCAAATATTTGTGTCTTTCAATATATCTCCCCAATCAAATCAGCAATTGAAAGAAATATATAAATTTTGCCTATGTTTGTCCAGTGGGAAGTGCGGTTATGAGATGAGATGAAAGCGAATTATCAGATATTTTTAAGTCAAAAATTTGAGGTAGGAGCGTTTATTTTCATTCTATCTTTCTAATTCTCCCTTTATTTATTACACTATACCCATATCTTGGTCTTTTTGTTCGTTTAGCTTGAACCCATGTGACCTTATTTCCACAATATCTACAGATTTTACTCCAATCTCTTACGTTAGACAATGCACTATATGAAACGAATCTAGGTTTAGTATAATTATGAAACCCAAATGAGCAAAGCATTTTCTTCTTTGAGACGAAGTAATTCTTTATCTTTATAAAAGGAAATCTAATTAATAAATAAATGAGTTTAAATATATCGAAAATGTAATCACTAATCCCCATAAGTATACCACCTAAGATATTAAATTAGAGTTCCCTATCATGCTTATTTGTACCATAAGCAATAGCTAATACACTAATACCAATTATAATAAGACTAATAATTAAAAGAAACCAGTTAATATTTGGATTTGGAATACTTAACCACGATAAATAAAGACCAATTAAGATACCAATAACTCCTCCTACCCACCAAATCAACATCATTCCAACATTTCTTAATAAATCAATAAAAGACATAAACCACATGGTGGCAAACCTATATAAAAAACTTTCTAAAAACTCTGATTCTTAATCATTAATAAATGTTAAAAAGAAATTTTTAGTTTGAATAACTGGTAGTTTAGGGTGATTATCCCAATAATGTTCGCAAGTAGTCCATATTTTTTTGTGAATTGTTGCCAACTTTTTTTTTATTTCATTTAATTCTTTAGTTGACGGAATCTTTTTAGATTTATATTTAGAATTCACTAATAGTTTTTTATATTCCTCATCATTACGATAACGAGAATGGGCAATATGATTTCTCAATATTCTAAATTCGTCAATAAACTTTAAATCTTCTGTACTTATCTTACATTTATCTGCAACTTTATCATTTTCCAGTATTGTCTTAACAATCTCAATTTTTTTAAAAAAAATCATATTTCCTAAAATTATTTCTTCAAAGGCATTTCCTGACGACCAGTTTCCCATAAATGTTATGATGAATGTATTAATATCATGCTCCAAATCGTCAAACAATGAAAACACCATACCTATTTTTGCAAATTCTTTTAAATCTTCCTCGTTCTTAAATAACTTTTGGAATCCAGTATCAATCATACTACCTACAGTTTTGTGGAGGTATAAATATTTATCGGGAAAAATTAGTTATTGCATTTAATATAATATCATATTAAAATCGTTTTTAGTAACAAAGTTCTAAAAACCTACCCCAGAGAGTTTAGAAAAACTATTTTTTTAGAAAAAATTATAAACTCCTTGTCATATTTATATAATATGCCATTAGATAAAAAAGATAAAGGATATATCCTAACATCTAGTCTTGTAGTTCTCGGATTAATAATAACTATCCTAAAATGGGATTTTACAAATTATAATCCTATGGTCCATATTAAAGCGATATATATAATATTATTATTAATTGCGTTTGTAATGAGTTTATATTTTGTTTATGCTAAAGTGGATAAAAAATGAGAAGTCTTGAAAAAATATTTGGAGAAGCGGTATCAAGTATCATTATTTTAATAGTTGGGTTTATGATTGTTTCAGAATTGGCAAAAATATCACCTGCACTTCAAGGCATAGCAATAGCTTTAAAGATAACTTTTGGATTATTGACTATTGCAATAGGAATAAAAGTATTTGACTATTTTAGAAGGTAGAAGCTTTTTAGACTTAACATTTTCTACACTAAAAACTCTCTTATTTTTAGGTTAGAAAAATCCGTTAACCACTCTTATAATCAGATTATAGCCTCTAAAAACCAACCAATTTAAGTAGAAAGCTGAATTTTAACCATAAAAGGAGCTATAAACATGACATTTAAAGACTTAAACCTAATAGAACCATTGCAAAGAGCATTAGTTAAACAGGGCTATACTAAGCCAACGCCTATACAGTTGAAATCTATTCCAAGCTTATTAGCTGGCAAAGATCTCATAGGAATTGCGCAAACAGGTACTGGAAAGACTGCTGCGTTTGTATTACCAATCCTTCAGAAGATGAGTGAAAAATATCCTAGAACTCTTCGCACATTAGTTCTTGCACCAACAAGAGAATTAGCTGCGCAGATAGGAGAGAGTTTTGCTGCATATGGACAGTTTCTTAAGTTTAAGCATACGGTTATTTTTGGCGGAGTAAGCTACGGACTGCAGATAAATGCACTGACAAAAGGCGTTGATATCATTGTTGCAACACCTGGTAGACTGCTTGACCACATAAATCAAGGCAAAGTTAATTTAAAAGACATAGAATTCTTTGTTTTGGATGAAGCTGACAGGATGCTTGACATGGGCTTTATCCGTGACATCCAGAAAATAATTGCAAGGCTTCCTCAAAAAAGACAATCGCTTTTTTTCTCTGCTACTATGTCTCCTGAAGTCAATGAGCTTGCTAAAAAGCTTCTTAGGAATCCAGTGCATGTTGAAGCTGCTCCTCAGGCAACTACAGTTGAACGTGTAAAGCAATGCGTGTTTTTTGTTGATCAGGGAACTAAACAAAGCTTATTGTTGGAGCTTCTTAAGCAAAAACATCTTACATGCGTATTAATTTTCACCAGAACTAAACATAGGGCAAACAGGGTTGAATTATTCCTTAACGAGAATGGAGTAAGAGCAGATGCTATCCATGGCAACAAATCACAGGGTGCAAGGCAGAAAGCGCTTTATGACTTCAAATCAGGGAGAACTAAGGTATTGGTTGCAACAGATATTGCTGCTCGAGGGATAGATATAGATAATATTTCTCATGTCATAAACTTTGAGCTGCCTAATGAGCCAGAAAGCTATGTCCACAGGATAGGCAGGACTGCAAGAGCAGGAGCAGAAGGCACAGCATATTCTTTTTGCGCAGCAGATGAAAGGAACTTCCTGCATAATATTGAGAGACTGATTAGGCAGAAGATTGAAGTTCAGCAGCATACATTCCATTCAAAGCAGGCAGAAAACGCAGTAGGCGCAGCAGCAAGACCGCCGCCAAAGAATTTCGGCAATAATCGCGGCAACCAACAGAGAAAATTCTTTTCTAAATTTAAGCATAAGAATAATAGCAGAAGACGATGAGATAGATTAGGGAATGAGTTTATTTAAGGTATTTCTCAATTAACTTTTGATTTCAGATATCCCATCAATGCGCTAATTGTTAATTTAATATTTATCTCATTATTTTTCCAAATATCATGGCTAACTATGATGCCGCGGTAATCTATTGAGTTTCTTGTATCTTTTAGTTCTAATAAATAATCATAATCTATCTCTAATCCTGATTTTTTTGATTTCAGATAAGCAAAAAGACATTCATGGTCTAATGCTTTCCATCCTTCTAAAGCTAATATTGCAGTGCATAACTCTTTAATGATTTCATAATGCCCTTCTATGAATAATGAAGGATATTTATTTGATTTGTCTTTTACTATACCCCAAAATTCAAGCCTATGCTCAGCCAGCCTGAGCAGCTCTTTAACCATGCTTATATCTTTGTCACCTGTTTCAATTAACTTATTATTGTTCACGCATTCATCGAAATCTTTTCTTGGTTTCATTTGATTACCTCTAATTGCCCAAATAATGATAGGCCATTATAGATATTTGTTAATAATCCTTCGCTAAGGCTTTTTAAGTTTAATTCAAATAAAAGATTTATTTTGTGCCCTAATTTAGTCTCAAATTTATGCAAATCAAGCGTTTTATAATCAGCCTGCACAAATATATCTATATCACTCTCTTCATGGTATGTGCCTTTTTGCACACTGCCAAATAACACAATTGTTTTGGGAGACAATGCTGTCTCAAGATATTCTATTAAACCATTCTCTATAATTTTTCTTACCAATAATTCACTCTTTTCATGCTTATAGATTAATGACAATCTATTAGGCTCGTAATATGGATATTTATGTTTTTCATGTTTTCTTATTATTAATTTTTTTTTTACAAATTCATTTAAATGCTTCATAACTGTCTTAGAATCAAGCTTACTTTGCCTGGATAATTCTCTTACCCTAATTTTACCCATTGGCTTAAGGAATATATGTCTAAGCAAGAAGTTTTCAGTTGCTGCCATAATGTAGGAAATAATTCCTACATATTTAAATGTTTCGGTTTTTGAACGCAATTTAGGGACAAAAAGTTCCAACTTATCCAAAGATTGCAGAATTTACTTCATCCTACCATCATAGAAGCACTTACTCTTCATCTCTTTGAATGCAAAATCCATCAATGGTTTGAGGTTGGAGATATCTGCTTTTAAGTAATCGGTCAATTTTACCAATGCACTATTATCTCCTCTTTTGTACCTGTGCCAGAGTCTGACTGCTTCAAATCCATCCACATTTGTAATAGAATTATCTCTTTTTAATCCAAGCTGTGATTCTATGCTCTTCAGTCCTCCTCTATAGCCAAGGTTTGCAAGCACAAATCTTAGATCAACATGGAAATGATCAAATTGAACTTTAGGAAAATGTTCCTTGATGAAAGGAAGGTCAAAACAGCTTCCGTTGAATGTGACCAATAATTTATATTTTTTTAGCTCATACTGGAAATCTTCTAAGTTTTTGCCATTCATAAATATTTTTGGCTCTTTTCCGTCATAGATGCCTATCAAAGTTATGTCATGATATTGTTTGCTTAATCCGGTAGTCTCTATATCAAGAAAACAGCATCTCTCTTTTAGTTCAGGATAGATTCTCCAATGCTCAGATCTTGGAAGGCTGTTTAAGAAATAAGAATAATCTTTCTGCTGGATTCGTTTCACTGATTCTTTTACTGAGCTAATCATTCTTTGTTTCTTGGAAGAGCCAATGTTTACCTGAGAATGGTTTTCAAGAAATTCATGCCAATTATAAATTTTAGAATCCCAAATATTCTGTTCTGTATCTTTCCCTATGCCTTTTATATGGACAAATGTTGAGGTTAGCATGTGTGTTTAGTTTTTTGTTGGTGCCAATGAAATAGTAGTATATCTTTCATCCCCTAAGTTCAATCTTCTCCTAATATTAAAGATATTTTTGCTACAAATTTTCTTGCATTTTCATAAATTTCATCAAGCCTTCGTTCAGTATATGTTTTGATTGCAGAATATCTTGCAATATGGCTTTCTGATTTAGCATCTTCAAAATATTTTACATATTCATCTTCAAATATCTTGAAAGATTGATTTAACAGTTCAAGGTCTTCCTTTTTTATCTCATCAGGCACACAAAGATAGGCTAAAGCTACCTGTGCCGCATCATGGTCATGCACTTCATAGCCTTTTTTGAGGATAAGCGCTTTTGCACTGTAAAGCATTGAATAATAAGAGATGGTTATTGCCCAATAATTCCAATATAATTTTTTAGGCTCTCCTTGTTTTGGTGTTATATCTTTAGCGTGTTTAGCTATCTGGATGCTATTTTCTCCTTTAGCCAAGAAAAGCTTAATCTTGAATGTATCTATTGATCTAGTAATACGCCCTTTCTGCACAAATTCATTGAATTGTTTTTTGTAATCATCCATTTAAGACGCATCCCCAGAAGCTTTCAGGATTCTGAAAAATTATATGATCTTTTAAAGCCTGTTTACCTAAGTTCTCTTCTTTTTCCTGCAACATCTTTATAAATTCAGACTTTGTAATAAAGATAGGATTGATTTTTTTCTTGAATAATAGCTCATATTTAGAGAAAGATATTGTCTTTTTGCCATCCTTATTTATAATCAGCAAATCAATATCTGATGATTCTCTCTGAGTTCCTTTTGCATAGCTTCCGAATAATACCACAATGTCTTTTATATCTAATTCCGTGGATATCTTGTTTAGGATAGGCTGCTTTAGGAGGAACTCTTTTTTTTCTTCATCTGAACTTATTGTTAAGTATGATTTGAGAGTTGAGTTGGTCCTATTTAATGCAATTGTTTTTGCCTTCCCTACCTGCTGAATTATCAAGACATCTTTCATCAATTGGATAGTCCTATGAAATGTTGCATAAGGGATTTGTATAGTTTTGCTTAGCTCATTCATAGTGAATGATTGCTCTAAGTGCTTACCCAAATAATTGATGATCTTTAGATTATTATCCATTTTTGGATAATATTATCCGTATTTGATATATAAATGTTGTGATAAAAATTAAAAGGTATACCGTAACGGCAGAATTTTATTTTTACACTAACTCTTTTTTAAGAAGCTTGTGCGCATTATTGATCTCTTTAAATTTTTCCACATTGCCTTTTTCTGTATCTGGGTGATGCTCTTTTGCAAGGTCCTTATATGCTTTGTCGATCACTTTAGAATCATTAATATCATGTGTAAGGCCAAGAACTGTTCTTGCATCTTTGCGCTTTTCAACCACATCAGTATCCTCAGAAAATTCTCTTATGAATTCTTCTAAAGTAACCCTCTCTTCAAGCAAGGCAGTTATCTCAAGGTCAATCACTTTAAAGACAATATACAGATTTTCGACATATTTGTTCCTGGAATAATGGCTGTAATGCAGATGATGCTTATTAAGATACCATGAGACAGAAGCTGCTGATTTCTTGAGTACTGTTGATTCATGCTTAATATCAATGTCATCAACAGTAAGCCCAAGCTGTCTAAGGCTTGTTATAATCTTATTCTTGTACTGGGTTGCCCTTCTATCAAATGAATCCCTGATTGTAACAGGTTCAAATTCATGTCCTTTAACTTTTATTTTGACCATAGTTTTTCACAAATAAATTTAGCTATATTTTTTACAAATAAAAAATCCAATAAGACCTATTAAATAAATTAATATCTGTTTATATTGATATAAGATAAGCCATTTGTTTATAAAAGTTGTGTGATAGGAGTAAAAAAGAGAAATAAACAGAAGCATTTAAAAGGGGACAAGCTTATTTCTCCATATATCAGAACTTTTTAGCTAGTTGTCAAATGATTATTATTTAACAATTTGGTTAGCATATTTCTGAAGATAATAAGTAAGTAAACTAAGGAGATGAGAAAATGAAAGGAACTGTAAAATTTTTCAATGAGATGAAAGGATTTGGATTTATTACTGCTGAAGATGGATCACAGGTCTTTGTACATAAGACAGCACTAGCTGAAGGCGTAACTTTACATGAGAATGACACAATCACATTTGATGTAGAGCAGGGAGAAAAAGGCCCAAAAGCAGTCAATGTTAAGAAAGAATAAGTAGATAGATATTTTTTTAATTAATCATTAAATTATATTAACTAGAGTCACAAACCTCTTGATAAGTTAAATATTTTTTTTGAATTAAATATATCCTGCACCTAGTTTTTCTTCCATCAGACATTCTTTTCTTTTGCTTCACCATAATCTTTAAATACATCTGAATTTATAGAGGGATAATAAAGGTGTAATATGAAAAAGAGGAGTAAATCTAGGTTTGGTTCTGTTTCTGCTATCAAGAAGACTATAAATAACAGTACAAATGCTGAAAACAATACTCCTTCTGCTGAACAAATGCCTCAAGTATGCACCCTAAAATCAAAAGTTATCTTTACAAAAAAAGGCATGAAGCCAACTTATGTCTGCAGCCAGCTTACCAAGGAAGATCTGATAAGAAAATCCCAGGAATGGCTGAACATAATAAACGCAAAAAGAATCTCTCCTAAACAAAAAAAAGAGATCATCCGTGTAACAATCCAAAATTTTGAGAACTTCTTCAACCGCGGATTTCTGGAATACAGGAAATCAGTTGCAGAGGCAGATGATTTTGCAAGCATCGAATGGACAGGAAAAGACAGCATAATAAAAGACTTGTTAGGCAAAGAATATATTGACTGTTTAGGCGGTTATGGGATATATAATACAGGCATCATGCACCCTACAATCATAAAAGCTGCAGCTGCACAATTAAAGAGGATGCCATTAAGCAGCCAGGAATTATTAGACCCATTAAGAAGCGCATTGGCAGAATTATTAGCAGAGCTAGCTCCTGGAGATCTGCAGGAATGTTTTTTCATCAACAACGGCACAGATGCAGTTGAAGGCGCAATGAAATTAGCTAGATTATACACAAAAAAATCAGGCTTCATTAGTACATTACATGGCTTCCATGGCAAAAGCATGGGCTCTCTTTCACTGATGGGCAAAGCCATGTACAGAAAGCCATTTGAGCCATTATTAGGCAATATACATTTTGTCAAATTTGGAGATGCGCAAGCTCTTGAAGATGAATTAAAGAAGATGCAGTCACTTGGCACAGAGATTGCTGCATTTGTTGTCGAGCCAGTGCAGGGTGAAGCAGGAGCTATAGTTCCACCTGATGATTACTTCCCAAAAGTCAGGCAGCTATGCAACAAATATGGAATTTTGCTAATTTTAGATGAAGTACAGACAGGATTTGGAAGAACAGGAAAGATGTTTGCATGCGAGCATTGGAATATAGTCCCAGATATCATCTGTTTAGGAAAATCGATAGGTGGCGGTGTTATGCCATTAAGCGCATTCATGTCAAACAAAAGGATCTGGAAAGTGCTTGAGGATAATCCATTCATACACAGCACGACATTTGGAGGCAATCCATTGGCATGCGCAGCAGGAATCGCAACAATTAATGTTCTTCTAAAAGAGAATCTCCCTAAGCAAGCAGCAGAGAAGGGAGAATATGTTATGGGTGCATTAAAAAAATTGCAGGATAAGTACAGCAAATACTTTGTTGATGTGCATGGCAAAGGACTGCTTATCGGCATGGATTTTGCCAGTGATGAGTTTGGGTATTCAGTTTCTGCAGGATTGTTTAGGCGCGGTGTATTAGTTGCAGGAACTCTTATCTCATCAAAGACAGTAAGGATTGAGCCAGCGCTTACTATCAGTTATAAGCAAATAGATATTGTTTTAGAAAAACTTGAAGATACGCTTGCAGAAAACAGCAAAAAGTTTGATAAAAAAGAAAAATTAGATAATAAGAATATTATCACTATTCCAATAAAAGAGTAAGAGGTGTTGTTTATGGCAAAAAAATCAAAAAATAATAAACAAAAAAAAATCATATCAATAAAACAAAAGCAATCAAAATCAAATTATCAAAACCCCCCAAAGACTAAATCAACAAATTCAAAAAAATCAGAAAAAGTAGTTATTCTAGAATCTAAATTTGTCGGAAATTACCAATTATATATAGATGGTAAGTGGCAGGATGCTGTTTCTAAACAAACATTTGAAGTTATTAATCCAGGCAATTCACAGGTTATTGCAAAAGTTGCTAAGGCAGATATTGCTGATACAAAAAGAGCGATAGATGCTGCAAGAAGAGCATTTGATTCTGGAGTTTGGAGCAGTAAAACTCCAGCAGAGCGCGCATCTATCATCTGGAAATTAGCAGAATTAGTTGAGCAGAACCTTGAAAAGCTTTCATATCTGGAGGCATTGAACCAAGGCAAGACAATTAAGTATTCACATGACAGCGACTTTCCATTCATTATTGACAATCTGAAGTTTTTTGCTGGCGCTGCAAGAATGCTTGAGGGAAAAGCAGCAGCAGAATATACTGGATTAGGCACAAGTTTTGTCAGGAGAGAGCCAATTGGAGTTTGCGCATGCATCATCCCTTGGAATTATCCATTGTTTATTGCAGTCTGGCAGCTAGCTCCAGCATTGGCAGCTGGGAATACAATTGTTGCAAAGCCAGCTACATTGACACCAATCACTTTGCTTGAATTTGCTAAGTTAGCAGAGCAAGCTGGAGTTCCTGCAGGAGTATTGAATATTATTACAGGTCCTGGTGATGTTTTAGGTCCAGAGCTTGCAACTAATCCTAAAGTTGACATGATCTCTGTGACAGGCGATACAGGCACAGGAAAGAAAGTTATGCAGTTAGCAGCTTCTACACTAAAGAGAGTTCATCTTGAGCTTGGCGGTAAAGCACCGATGATAATATTGGATGATTGCGATCTTGAGATTACAGCGGAAGGAGCAATTGTGGGTGCATACTGGAATGGTGGGCAAGACTGCACTGCAGTTACAAGAGTTTATGTTCCGGAAAGACTGCATGACAAATTTGTAACAATGTTAGTTGAGAGAGCAAAGAGATTTGTGCTTGGAAATCAGCTTAGTTGGGACACAGACATGGGACCATTAGTAAGCTCTAAACAAAGAGAAAGAGTTGAATGGTATGTTAAAACAGGAATTGAGCAGGGAGCTAAGGTTGTGTATGGAGGAAGAAGACCAACTCTGAAAGAATTGCAAAGTAATAGTAAACAGGATAAGCAGATTGAAAAAGGCTTTTTTTATCTGCCAACCATCATAACAAACGTTAAACAGCACATGAAGATCTGCCAGGAAGAGATTTTTGGCCCTGTGCTTACTGTCTTAAAATACAAGACTGTTGATGAAGCAATAGAAAAAGCAAATGATGTTGTTTATGGGTTAGCATCAAGTGTCTGGGGCAAAGATGTAACGACATTGATGAAAGTTGCAAATAAATTAAAGTTTGGCACTGTCTGGATAAATGAGCATGGCGCACTTGCTTCAGAGATGCCGCACGGCGGATACAAGCAGAGCGGCTTTGGAAAAGACTTAAGCTCGTATTCATTGGAAGAATACACTAACATCAAGCACGTTTATATCGACCAGACAAACATTGCAAGAAAGCCATGGCATTATGTTGTGTATGGGAAGAAGGAGTAAATATAATTTTAAGATAGCACAAAAATAATATGCTGCAAAAGTTTTATATACTTGTGCGAATAATTAATAAGATAGTAAATAATATAGAAGAGGGGCAGTATGGCATCAGAATTATTTTTATTAAACGCAATTTTTGATTCAGTATATCTTTCTTCAGCAATCATAGCGATAGTAGCGTTCATCTTCATCTTTTTCAGGATTTTCTATGAGTATGAAAGAGCTGTGCTGTTTACGTTAGGCAGATATTCAAGAACCATAAAGCCAGGATTGAGATTTATCATCCCAATAATCCAGACATACACCAGAATAGATATTAGGATGGAAGTAGTTGATGTCCCTCAGCAGAATGCGATCACAAAAGACAATGTAAGCGTGAATGTAAATGCTGTTTTATATTTCAAGATATTTGATTCAAAGCTTGCTGTCATCAAGGTAGAAAATTATCTGGATGCAGTCAGCCAACTAGCACAGACAACGATGAGAAATGTGGTTGGAGAAGTTACATTAGATGAGCTGCTAAGCCAGAGAGACAAGATTTCAAACAAGATTAAGGAGATAGTTGACATTGCATCTGACCCATGGGGCGTTAAAGTCATCAGCGTTGATCTGAAACATATTGAACTAGCTGAAGAGATGAAAAGAGTCATGGCAAAAGCTGCTGAAGCTGAGCGTTTAAGAAGAGCGATCATAATAAGAAGCGACGGTGATGCAATTGCCTCGACAAAAATAGGGCAGGCTGCTAAGATACTTTCTACTGCAAAAGGCGCACTGCATTTAAGAACTTTACAAAGCCTGAATGACATTGCATCTGACCCAACAAACAAAGTTAATTTTATTATCCCATTAGACACATTAAAAGCATACGACGGCTATGAGGGGAATGAATGATGGCGCTCTGGATAATTATCATAATACTTGTGGCAATCGCTTCCTCGATCAAAGTAGTCAATGAATATGAGAGAGGAGTTAAATTTACTTTAGGAAGATATTCCGGAATTATGCTTCCAGGATTAAAATTTATTATTCCAATAATCCAATCATGGCAAAGAATAGATATAAGGACAAATGTAGTTGATGTGCCTAAACAAGATACCATGACTAAAGACAATGTTTCTGTTGTCATCAATGCAGTCTTATATTATAGGGTAAGTGATGCAAAGCTTTCTGTGCTTGAAGTCATGGATTACAGATATGCAATTGGGCAATTAGCTCAGACAACGATGAGAGATGTTATCGGCGCAGTAACATTGGATGAGCTTCTTGCCAAGAGAGAAGCCATCTCAAAAAAGATAAAGTCAATATTGGACAAGGCATCTGACCCATTTGGGCTGAAAGTTGAGACAGTTGAGCTTAAAGATATAATTTTGCCTGACACATTGGTCAGAGTGATCTCAAAAGAAGCAGAAGCAGAGCGTGAGAAGAGGGCAGTTATAATTGAAGCAGAAGGAGAGTTTAGCGCAGCTGAGAATCTTGTCAAAGCAGCAAATTCATTGTCCAAAGTTAAAGGCGGCTTGCATATAAGGACACTGCAGACAATGAACAATCTAGGCAATGAGAAAAGCCACACAGTTATCTACGCAGTACCGGAAGAGATACTGAAGAAGTTCAGCGGGAAGTAGAGAAAGATTAATATAGGCAGATTAGTATGTTCTAATTAATTATTTTATATAATTTTAATAACATAATCAGATAGATTTAATCATAAAAAGAGGCACTATGTCATCAATCAAGCTAAAGACAAAAATACCTGGACCAAAATCCTTGGCATTGTTGAGCAAAAAAAAGGCAGCAGTATCTGATGGAATCCTATCTCCAAAAATATTCATCAAGAAAGCATCTGGCGCATTAGTTACTGATGTTGATGATAATGTGTTTATAGATTTCTCTGGAGGCATAGGCGCAACAAATTCAGGGCACGGAAATAAAGAGATAATTGCTGCAATAAAGAAGCAAGCAGATAAATTTCTGCATACTTGCTTTGGAATAGTTGGCTATGAGCCATACTTAAGTCTGTGTGAAAAGTTAAATCAGATAACACCTGGCAAATTCCAGAAAAAGACAGCATTGTTTAACTCAGGCGCAGAGGCAGTTGAAAATGTAATTAAGATTGCAAGAAAATTCACAGGAAGAAAAGCAATCGTTAGCTTTGAGCATGGATTTCATGGGAGAACCTTGCTTACTCTATCGCTGACAAGCAAAGTAAAACCATATAAATTTGGTTTTGGGCCGTTTGTTGGTGAGACATACAAGCTGGATTATCCTTATATTTATAGAAAGCCAAGCAATTGCGAGACAGAAGATGCTTATGTTAATCATCTAATCAACCATATCAAAGAGGAATTCTTTTTAGGAGTTGTCGCGCCTGAGGATATAGCTGCATTCATAATCGAGCCAGTCACAGGCGAAGGTGGTTTTATAATTCCGCCAAAGAGATACATGCAGGAGCTAGCTAAATTATGCAAGCAGAATGGCATTTTACTTATTGTAGATGAAGTCCAGAGTGGATTTTATCGCACAGGTAAAATGTTTGCAAGTGAACATTTCTTTGGAGCAGATTATACAAATAAAGGAGAAGGTATTACTGATATTGGCCCTGACTTGATCACAATGGCAAAATCATTGAGTAATGGAATGCCCCTTAGTGCAGTAACCGGAAGAAGAGAGATCATGGATTCTGTGCAGGAAAATGGCTTAGGTGGTACATTTGCAGGCAATCCTGTGAGCTGCGAAGCAGCACTTGCAGCGATTAATTTCATGGCAAAGCAAAAACTAGCAAAAAGAGCAGAGAAGATCGGCAAGACAGTAATTGAAAGATTTCACCAGATACAAAAACACTCTAAGATTGTCGGAGATGTACGCGGCTTAGGCGCAATGTGCGCAATAGAGATTGTTAAAGACAGAAAAACTAAAGAACCAGACCATGAAACAACAGACAAGATAATAAAAAGATGCTATGAAAATGGATTGATTATATTAGGCGCAGGGATATTAGGCAATGATATAAGAACTTTGATGCCTTTAACTATAACAGATGCGCAGTTGGATGAGGCATTGAATGTGATTAGCAGAGCTGTGATGGAGTTTTCGTAAAATGCCAACCTTTGTTGTACTCGGCGGCTCAGGATTTATGGGCAAGGTTATTGTTAGAGACCTCTATGAAAGCGACAAGAATAACCAAATAGTTATTGCTGACTATAATTTGGATGCAGCAAAGAAACTGGCTTTTTCTTATAATAGTTCTCGTGTAAAAGCAATATTTGCAGATGTAACAGACATTAAAAAAACTGCAAAATTATTGAAAAACGCTTCAGTTGTAATCAACTCTGTCCAGTACGAGCTGAATCTGAATGTCATGAAAACAGCATTGCTTGCTAAAGTGCATTACCTTGACTTAGGCGGCTTGTTTCATGTAACAAGAAAACAGCTAAGATTGCATCCTAAATTTAAGAAAGCAAATTTGCTTGCAATATTGGGAATGGGAGCAGCTCCTGGGCTTACTAACGTAATGGCTAAGTATGGTTCTGAGATGTTAGATAAGGTTCATGAAGTCAAAATCAGGATTGGTGGAAAGGATTTTACACAAACAACAACCAAATCAAATAAAAAAACAAATAAAAAAACCGCAGATTCTCATTTAATGTTCTCTTATTCGCCGCAAACAATATTGGAAGAGCACACATATAGGCCGATGGTTTTTACGCATGGCAAATTTGTTGAAGTTGCACCAAGAAGCGGCAAAGAAGCTATAAATTTTCCAAAGCCTGTCGGCAAAAGAACCGCTATTTATACGCTGCATTCAGAAGTTGCTACATTGCCATTGACACTAAAGAACAAGGGAGTCAAGGAAGTTTCTTTTAAAATCAGTTTCCCAGATGAGTTTGAGCAAAAGCTTGATGAGCTTATTGATTCGGGTTTAGCTTCTAGGAAGAAAATAAAGATTGGGAATAAGGAGATTGTGCCATTTAATTTTCTAGTTAAAATGCTAAATAATTTGCCTAAATCTGATGTTTGCCCAGACGATGTTGAGATCATAAGGGTTGAGCTGATAGGTAAGAAGAATCGTAAGAGAGCAGATCTCATTATAGATGCTTGGTTTAGATCCAACAGGAAATGGTGCGTAGGCGCTGGCGATATTGATACTGCTGCTCCACCGTCTATAGTTGCGCAGATGGTTGCAAAAAATAAGATAAAGCAAAGAGGATGTTTGGCGCCTGAGAGCTGTGTTGATGCTAATGAGCTTTTCAATGAATTGAAGAAGAGAGGCATGAAATTAAGAGTCAATATAACCACTTTTAAGTAGAAAACCTTATAAATGAGGTTGCTGTTTTGTATTTAATATGGAAAGGAACCTGTTATTGATAAGCAATTCAAGAGTTGCAGGCGGACAATTGTTTGATCATGCTAAAGATGAGATTAAAGAGATATTAGGTGATAGAAAAGTAATCACATTTATGCCATATGCAAGGCCTGGCGGAATGAGTTATTCTGAGTATTATGAAAAACTAAGACCTGTTTTTGCTGGGATGGGCTATGATTTAAGGCTTTTAGATCCAGGCTGTATTAATATAGCAGAAGCTATTTTAGTTGGCGGAGGAAATACATGGGAACTTCTAAGAACACTAAAAAAGGAAGGATTATATTTTGCTATAGAAAGTGCAGTTAGAGAGAGAGGTATCCCTTATATCGGCTCATCAGCAGGGGCAAATGTTGCAGGCTTGACCATCGGGACTACAAATGATATGCCTGCAGCAGAATCTGATGGAAGAGATGCTTTAGGTCTGGTTCATTTCAATATTAATCCGCATTATCAGGATACTGTTAGATTAACTCCTGCAGAAAGAGAAGCAGTCTTAGCCGCTGCTCCTCAGCTCAGAATTCTTCTTGATCATCAAGGTGAAACCAGAGATGACAGGATAATGGAATATCATGCATTAGGCAATAGAGAGACGGTTGTAGCTTTGCGAGAAGGATCAATGCTGAGGGTCGATGGTCAGCATATAACATTGAAAGGAGCAACTGGCTGCAAAGTTTTTAAGCCAAGGGAAGCTCCAGTAGAATATAAACAAGGTGCAACTTTGGATTATATACTAAGCTAAGTTTTATATATTTCTAGTATATAGCAGATTATACCATGAAAAAGAGTGTAATTCTTACTAGCCTGATTTTAGCAGTAATAGTTTCTATTCTTCTTATTAGCAGCTGCTCGCAAAGAACTAATATACAACAGGAATCTGCCGTATCAAATAGGTTTTTGGAAGATAAGAATTACTGCGAACAAGATAGTGATTGTGTTATCAGAGACTTTGTTTGCGGACATCGTGTTCAAAACAAGTATTACCCTTATGATAAAGAAAAAGAGCTGAAATATATATCAGTTGCAAAATGCGCACAGCCAGTGCCCTTGGAAAATCCAAGATGCATCAATAATAAATGCACAGCTGAGGAGGTAAATAAAGTTAAAACTCCTGTTCAAGAGGCTAAAGAAACTAAAAAAACAAAAGAAGAAAGACTTAACTCTGATGCAAAATTCTCCTGCGAAAACGACAACACCAAAGTAAAGAAACGCGGCTATGTTTTCTTAATGGGCCTTGCTTCTCATTACAAGGATGAATGGAGAAAAGAAAGAGAATTTATGCAGCAGGATCCAAAGGCAACGTTTGTAGAGATTTATGACCAGGATGAAAATTCACAGATTGATGAGATAAGTAGGAAATTTCTGATTGACATGAAAGTTTTGCTTAATAAATACCCTGTAGATGAACTAGTTTTATTCGGCTCTAGTGCAGGAGGTATTACAGCTTCTTACTCAATCAGCAGATTTAATACTGAATTAAATTTTACTGGCAGTATAGCCTTACATACCATGGCCGCTCCGATAAAAGGCTATGATTTAACAGGCATTCGTGCAAATTTTATAGGAGACAGAAAAGGCTATCTAAAGGATATTGCTGTTGGCTTTAAACCATTTGAAACTCCAGAAGAGAATGTGAAAGTCTATCATCACAAGACTGTAACAGATGAAAACTTGTTGGATCGTTGCGGAGCAATGAAATCATTTTGTGATATTTTTGAAATCCAGAACAATAACATCAAAGGCAGCAAAGAATTCTTTTATCCTGAATATGACCATGCTACAATAATGAGAGGAGTAGTGAGGATGGTATTGCCGTGCTATAATCCAGAGATCGCTAAAGTTATTAAAAAAGACTCTGAAAATCCTGAAGAAGAGCTTCTTGGAGGCATCTGTATAGGAGAAGATGCATGCAATAAGTACTGCGAGAATAACTTCGCAAGATGCAAGCAATACTGCAAAGAAAACCCAGAAAATAAGCTCTGCCAGAAACCGTTTGCGTTTGAAGCTTCATCTGACAAATTAACAGATACTAAAATTGCAGATAATCATTTAGATAAAAAAAAAGCTTCCATTAAAAGCACCAACATAATTGAGAATAATCAACCTATCTTACAAAACCTTGGACTAAAGATAGAGCCCTGGGATAAAACAACTAATAAAGCAGGTGATTTTCTTTTTGAAAGTAAGAAATATGTTAACAATAAGATATTTACTGAATTTGGAGAAATAGTAGAGGGCGACAAAGGCAAAAAAACATTGCCAGAAATAGGCTTTAATGTTCCTGTAGGCACAACTATAATTTCTCCGATCGATGGCATTGTAACTGATGTCAAATTATATGAGCCGTCACAAGATTATATCATTTCATTTAAAACTGACTTAAATTCTCCTTGGATTATCAGCTTTGAGCATGTTGAAGATGTTTCTGTTGCAAAAGGAGATAAGGTAATTGCTGGACAGAAAATAGCAAAAGTTTCACCATCTTACGGCAAGACAGAATTTGGGAATGTTGAGATTGCTGTATGGCAAGGTGGCATAAATATAGTTAAGTATTGCCCAACGACGTTTCTCAGAAATGATTTAAAGCAGGAATATGCATCAAAATTCACTCAGCTTACAGCAGATTGGGAAAGCTTTAGAGAAGAGAATGTCTATAGACAAGAGGATTGGGTCGCTCCTGGATGTTTGCTGAATAATTTAACAGAGAAGTAATAGTAATAATAATAAATTTAAAGAGGCAGAATTAAATGGTTAAAGAACTTACTAAAGCAAATGTCAGATATTTTCAATGCGAAGAATGTGATATGTTCTACTTAGATAAGAAAATTGCACACGAATGCGAAGATTGGTGCAGGAAAAACCACAGCTGCAATATCCTTATCATAAAACATGCAATTAAACTATGATAAAACTAAAATTAAAAAGACTAATGATTCTTATATTTATCATTTTAGTAATTCTATCTTTAATCTCTCTGATTGAATTTGAAACAAAAAAATCAGATCAACAGACTTATGATCTGGAATTATCTGAAATAAAAAAACAAAACATGCAGCCAAACGTAGGATTAGAAGCAGGCAATAAAGCACCTAACTTCATTCTTGAGATTATCAACGGCAAAAAGCTGTCTTTGTGGGAATTTGCAGGGAAAAAACCAGTTATCCTTAACTTCTGGGCAACTTGGTGCCCTCCGTGCAAAAAAGAGATGCCTCTATTACAGAAATATTATGAGAAAAATAAGGATAACATAGAGATTCTTGCAGTAAATATGCAGGAAGACCCTGCTCTAATAAAAGACTGGATTAAAGATTTTGGCATAACTTACACAATATTGTTAGACCCATCAGAACAGGCAAAGTCATCATACAATATCTATGCAAAGCCAACTACATATTTCATTGACAGCAAAGGAATCATCCGAGCAAAAAAACTAGGGCAGCTAACAGAAGAGGAATTAAAATATAATATAGAAATGATTCTTTCATAACCCAAAAAGACAAACAATATAAATAAGTGAATCAAATTAAATGCTATGAAAGCAAAGAAAGAAGTTAAAGTTTACAGCTCTCCTATGTGCAGTTCCTGCCAGAAAGCAAAAGCATTTCTAAAAGAAAATAATATTGCATTCACTGAAGTAGATGTTTCTAAAGATAAGAAAGCTGCAATGGAAGTTGTCAGCAAAACAGGCCAGATGAGCATCCCCATAATACAGATAAATGAAAAATACCTAGTAGGTTTTGATAAGGGTACACTGAAGAATGCCTTGGGATTAAATTAAGTTATATTTTCTGTTTAAGCAATCTTAATTCTAAAGATCCTTCTTAATAATTACACCACTAACTAGTCATAAAAAACTAAAGATTTAAATAATGCTATAGTAAAACAAAACTATATTTGCAGCAAATCGAGGTTAATTCATGGACGAAGATCTAGAGCACAAAACCATCCAGCAAGGTGGAAATAAAGATCCTGGCAATGATGAGAAAAGTGCATATAATTATTCATTTATCACCGGTCAAGTAGGCGGAGCCATAGCTTCTCCTTTTTTCGCAGAAGGATTAGTCAGATTACTGACTGATTATGTAACTCCTTATTTAGGCTTGGCTGCTGCACCTATTTTAGCAGGTACAGGACATTTTGCAGGGCATATACTTGGAGATGAAGCTTCATTTTCTCTCGGTATGGGTTTTTTTAACAGAAAAAAATATCAGAAAGAGGGAATAGGAAGCTACTTTAAGGATGTCTATGATTATTTTGTAAGGCAAGTAGGTCCACATAGCTTATCACATCTAGTTGGTGTAGGAATTACTATGGGTCTAACAGCTTTTGGATATACTCCATTTATCTCAGCCGCAATCGGAACAGCAGTAGACACAGTCATGCACTATCTTACTGCATCAAAAGCAACTGAGGGATTAAGGCAAAAAGGAGCAGGAGCACCTCAAGAAGCTCATGCGCATTAGAATAATAAATAAGAATCACTAGATTTATCGCTAATTGCAGGATTAGAGATTATTTGTTACAATATAATTTTTCAGCATTTTCCCAGAAGATCTTATCTTTTATTTCAGTATCGCAGTTAATTGATGCAATCTTATGATACTCTGCTGCAAAATTTCCCCAGGGATAATCGCTGGCAAACAAGATGTTGTTTAATCCAATAGGATATTTTTTAGTCATTTCATTTACCAACCACTCTGGACCAAAGCCCCATGCTCCTGAAGTATCACAATAGAAATCATAGCCTGCTTGCAGCCATTCAATAAATCTCGGTACAAAAGCAATTATGCCTGCAGCAGAATTCCCCATATGCACAAATTGAAATTTTAATTTATAGTTATTTCTCTCTCCGTATTCCTTAATAAAAGGTTCGTAAGCATTAATGACTGCGCTCTCACTTGCAGTATGCAGATGTATTACAAGATCATTCTTCTGCGCAAAATCAAGAATCTTTTCCATCTCTATCCTGAACTTTGGCTTCCAAGTTTTTGGATTAGCAGTTGTATGCTCTGGCCATGAGTTGTGGCTTAATTTCAATGCAACGATTTTATCATTTAATTTCAAATTTAAAATCTCATTATTCTCTGCAGCAAGCTCCTTCAACGGCGAAATCCATAATCCGCCATAGACATTTTCCATATTATTAACAATCGCAAGCACAGTCTTATTCCCGACAACAAAAGGATATCTGATGTCTGCATTATAGTGAGGCACGATAAGAGCTTTAGAAACCTTATTTGTCTGCATGAAAGATTTCATATCTTTAGCATTCTTTATGTCTCTGCTGCCGAATACATCTACCTCTCTCTGCTTCATGAAGTTTATGCCAAAGGTTCCCACATGGAGATGCGTGTCAAAGATTTTGTAATTTACCATACAATCTTAAAGTTATTTAATGCATTTAAAATTCTTTTCGTTAAAGATAACATTTATTAATAACAATATAGAATATGATAGAAATAGTTGATAATATATAATAAAAACTGGTGAGTATCATTACAAAACAAGAAAAATCCAACGAGAAAGAAAATCCTGAATCAAGTTCTGCTTTATACGACACTATCATCATAGGTGGTGGATGCGCAGGGCTAGCTGCAGGCATGTATGCTGGCAGATTAAACCTTAAGACATTAGTTTTGGGTGGAGACCTTGGCGGCACAATAAATCTGACAGATAATGTAGAGAATTATCCTGGGTTTATCAGATTGACAGGTATGGAGCTTGCAAAAAAATTAGAAGAGCATGCAAGAAGCTATCCTATTGAGATCGTTGAGGAGAAAGCTATTGATGTCAGTAAAGATGCATCAGGCAATTGTTTCACAGTAAAAGCAACTAACGATAAAAGTTACCATGCAAAAACTCTCATCATTGCAACAGGCAGCAAATGGAAGAAATTAGGAGTTCCAGGAGAGGAGCAGTATGCAAATAAAGGTGTCCATTATTGCGCTCTTTGCGACGGTGCATTCTACAATAACAAGATAATCTGCGTTGTAGGAGGAAGTGACAGCGCAGCAAAAGAAGCTCTTGTGCTTGCAAGCTTTGGCTCAAAAGTTTACTTGCTTGTCAGAGGAGAGAAATTAAAGGGAGAGCCGATAAATAACCAAAGGGTAGCTGACAATAAGAAGATAGAAGTTCTTACCAAGACAGAGATTAAAGAGATTAAAGGAGAGAAATTTGTCACTCATGTTGTTCTTAACAAAGAGATAAATGGCAGCAACCTCCTAAACACAAATGCAGTATTTGTCGAGATTGGGCATATACCATTGAGTGAGCTTGCAGTCAAATTAGGTGTAAAAGTAGATGCAAAGAATGAGATTATAATCAACCGAGAATCAAAGACAAATGTTCCTGGAGTATTTGCTGCTGGAGATGTCTGTGACACAGTCTTCAAGCAAGCTATTACTGGAGTTGGAGAGGCTGTTGCAGCTGTTTACTCTGCATACCAGTATGTTAATTCTAATGCATCTATAAGTTATGGCGACGAACATGTTGAAAAGAAGTAAATTATTTATATTAATCAATGATTAGAAGAGTATATGACAAAATTAGGACATATTCACATAAAAGTGCGCAACTTAAAGAGAGCAGAAAAATTCTACACAGAATTACTGGGATTTAAAGTGACTGAAAAAGTTGAAGATGATTATTTATTTCTCACATTAGGAAAAGCACATCATGACCTTGCATTGCAAAATGTCGGAGAAGAGGCGGAGCTTCCTAAACAAAATCAAGTTGGCTTGTATCATTTTGCTATCGAGCTAAAGGATGAAAAAGAGCTTGCAGTAACTTATAAAAAACTGACTGACAACAAGATAAAAATTTCTGCAGTTGACCATGGCATCAGCAGATCTCTTTACTTGCAAGACCCAGATGGAAATGGGATTGAGATTTATATAGACACCAGGAAACAAACCAAGAAACAATGGTCAGGAAGAACAACTTTGCTGGACACAGACAGACTTCTAAAATTAATTAACAGGAACTAACATTAATTTTTTAGTATTATTAAGAAATATTAGGATTCAGTGAACAAATAAAGAATTAAAAAAATAAAGAAAAAATATTTTCAGTTAGAGAATTTACTTTCTTCCTCGAGCCATCTTTGCTCTTGAGGTAAAGCCTTGACCGTCAACGTAATATAGCCAGCCTTTCTCTCTCTTGATACCGCATTTACAAAGAACTTCCTGTTTCTTAGAAGTCTTTTTTCCTGCTCTTGCCATCTGAACACGAGCAGCATTTCCTTTCTTGTCTACAAAATATAGAAATCCTTTTTCTCTCTTTACTTTATTTTTGCATAATACTTGTCCCATTTTTCGCACCCCTCTTGGTTTTTAATATCTATTAACGATAAAAGCATCACTCATATTTAAACGTTGTGATTTTTAATGATTTTTCCCCTCGAGAATGAGGAAATAAAGCCTAATACGTACAAAATAACCATATGTTTAAATAAATTAAGACCATATCTCAAAAAAAGGTGTTATAAATGACAGATTATGCGGATTTAATGTCAGCCATCATCAAGAAGCATATCTTTGCTATAGGTGCAACAATAGCTTTACAACAGGCTAGGAATGTCCCTAAGATTAAGGTAAGTGATAATGGCATTGTCACAGCAGGTGCATCTAAAGAAAATTTAAAGGCACTAATCGAAGAATATAAAAAGATAGCTGGCTCAGTTGCTATTATTTTCGCAAAAAATGCAATAGGGCCTTTACTTACAGGCAAAGAAGATCTGCCTAAAGAATTATTAGTTTTATAAAGAGGTGAAGAAATGGTATATATTTATCCAATCTTTCAACAAAACATGGAAATTGTTTTCTTTTTTTATGGCCTAGGCTTTTTCATACTTGCAGTTGTCTTGTATATAAGCCTCTTAAAAATGGGCAAAATGCCTTTGACAAATGCTTTTTGGATGCTGTTCTGGTTTGCTTTGCTGCACGGGTTGCAGGAATGGGCTGATATGTTAAATATAATTAAAGGTCCATCAAATTTTCTTTTCTTAACAGGACTTATTGTAGGAACAGTCTCTTTTGGATTCTTGCTTCAGTTTGGTATAAATATGATATGTGTTTATTATGAAAAATGGTCTTTAGCTAAAGGAATTCCTTTTATAGCTACTATTATGTTTTTCTGGATAACTTTTTTTACTGGAAATTCATTGAATCCCATATTTAAGAACGCAGGCAGATTTAGCCTGGGTTTTTTAGGTGCATTATTATCGACTTACGGCCTTTATATTTTTTACAACAGAATAAAAGCAATAATCTCTGTCAAAATAAAAATAGGCTTATTATTACTAATAACTTCCTTTGGTACATATGTGTTCTTTGGAGGGTTAATAATTACACCAATCGCAGGGCTGCCTGTGCAATTATTTAGGATGGGGTGTGCAATACTAGCTGCCATAGGCAGTGTTTTGATTCTTGAATTGTTAAAGCAATTTAATGTTTATCAGACTACAAAAAAGATTCCGAAAAAACGCTAATAATTTTTAGGTAATACTTAGTGAAACTTAATTGGTATTTCCATGCAGTTCTATCCTAAAAATTTATAAACAATCTGCTTATTTTATTAGGTTATGCCGCCGTGGCACAACCCGGTACTGCGCAACCCTGGAAAGGTTGTTTCCTTCGGGATCTCCCAGTTCAAAATTAAAGTTGTTAACTCAGCTTTTATGATTTTCTGGGCGGCGGCGTATTTTTATTTCTTATTTTATTGAGAATATTTTTAAATAATCTTCGAATTCTTAACATATGACAACATTAGATAGTAGTGTAGAAGGACAAACTACTACAGAAAGAAATCCACTTCCGGAAGATATAGGAGAGATAGTTGAGTTAATTTTCAAGCTCAAGGCAAGCCCAAATTCTAAAAGATTATTTATAGAATTATATAGTAAATGCAGTAAAACAATATTAGAAGAAGGCCAAATGATTAATTTAATAAGAAGAAAGAAAACATATTCTTATGCTAACCAAGATAGGAAAATTACTTTTTATGCAGAATCTTTCGTGTCAAAAGACAGCAATCAAACGTATATGACAATAGTTTACAAGAATAATAGAGAGGGAATAGATTTGAATGTTGTTTTAGAGAGGCAACTAGCTGTATTAACTGCACAAGTAGATGTACCTTTAAGTGCTATGAGTAGAATTGATAGGATTGGGCTTATGGATATTTTTTTAAGGGGATTTAGAGTATATAGAGGTGTTTCTTATGTACCAAGTAAATTGATTATTAATGATGGCAAATCTAAGGAAGAATATAGTTATAATTTACCAAATGGAGCAATCCTACCAACGAGATAGATTAAGATATGTTTAAATTACTATTTACAGCAATCTTTTTATCTCTCTTTCAATATCCTCAGGCTCAACTGCACTCTCAAACCTGTCTACTATCAGGCCCTGCTGGTTGATAAGAAATTTCTCAAAGTTCCATTTCACAGGCCCATTTTGTGAAGATGATTCGCAATGCGTAGTAAGGAATTTATACAATGAGTGCTTGTTGTACTCAGTCACTTCGATTTTTTGAAATATTGGAAAAGTCACATTGTAAGTACTTGTACAGAATTCTTTTATCTCTTCATTTGTTCCAGGCTCTTCATTCCCAAAATCATTTGCCGGAAATCCAAGGATAACAAAGTCTTTGTTTTTATATTTATCATACAGCTTCTGCAATCCTTTATACTGAGGAGTATACCCACATTTGCTTGCAACATTAACTATCAGCACAATTTTCCCCTTGAACTCATTGAAAGAGACACTGTTGCCGTTCAGATCTTGGATTATGAACTTATAAAACGGATTTTTTGCTGCCTGCTTATCTATCAATTTCTGTTTCTTAGTAGCATCCCTTTCAGCCTCTCTTTGCACTTTCAACTTAGGATCTTTCAGTTCCTCAACTGTCCTTTTGAAAGCTTCCACCTGCCTGTCTGTCAACCCTTGAAATCTTAAGTAATTTATCTTGATACTGCGCAAAAAGTCATTCTGCTCATAGAACTTAGGCTCAATATCAAACATTTTTTTATAGTAAGGGTCAGTTATCTTCTGCTTCATCTGTTTCAGCTGGCATTCTTTGCACACAGGAAACTGCTTTGCATAAGTCACTAAAGCCATGTTTTTCCTGCAAAGTCCGCATTTTGTCTTGTATTTTATCATATAGGATATAGAAATAGACCTAGTTTATTAAGTTAGTGATAAATAACAAGAAAACCTATCTAATCTTCTAAAACCCGCCCAATTTCATCTGCCTGCTGCCTGCAAACAGATCATCAAAAGTGATGTCAAAAAAACCAAGGATCGAATCAGCTATCGGCTTTATCTGCTTCACTATGTAATGAGGATAATCTATTGCGCTCGTTCTTGCTTCAATTACCTCTGGCCCATTTACTGTCTGCAAATATTCGATTATGCCAGACTCTGTCCTTCCAGCTTTTCTCGCTGCTTTTATATGAGGAGGAGTTGTCTTAGTATAGCTTTCAACGCCTTTGCGGATAGCTTTCTTATAGACAAGCAGAGAATCATATTCTCCTTTCTTCAGCTCTCCAATGTAATCCTTGATATACTTAGAAACTTTTATCTTTAATGCATCCCTTAATTTTTTCTTCTCATCTTCACTCTCTGCATTTATTTTGCTTTCAAAAACTATGCTCAATAGCTCTAACTGGAATTTTTTTGCAGCTTCTGTCCAATCTCTCCTGACAAATTCCAAACCAGTAAATTCTGTCCTATCTTTGCCGTCTTTCTCAACAATGCCAGCGTATCTTTTTTTCGCTCCTTCATCTGAACCGCGAACTTTTGGAAGGATAAATTTCTTGAATGTCTTCTCAAACTTCAGCTCAAGGAAACTTTTTCTGTTGTAATTCTCCTTGATGTAGCCGATATAAAAATCTTCGATATATTTCTGAATCATTGTGCCAATCTTTATTGCTCCAGCATAATCTACTACCTCAACCTTACCATCTGCTTTAGCAACACCTGTATTTGGATTGACAAACAATGAATCAGTATCGCCATAAATGACATCATGGCCTAGCTCCCTAATCTTCTCTCCGGATAATTTTATTATGAACTGCCCAAAATGAGTTATTGCATTTGCAACATCTAAGCTGTAGAATCTGCAGGTAGGATTTGCAAGTACTCCAAAAAAACTATTCATCAGTATCTTGATTGCATTACTCTCTAGGTCATTTTTTTCTTTTTTAGCTTTCTCCCTTAAATCAAATAAATGCTGAATAATTGAAGGTAAAATCCCTTGCTCATTTCTGAAATATGCTCCATTAGGAGCTTTTATCAGTTTCTTCTTATCAGTATCATTCAAGCTTTGCATTTGTTTGCTATCGACAAAACTCACAGGATCGATGTTAAATGTCCTAATTACGCTGGGATACAGAGACTTAAAATCAAATACTAGAATATTCTCATAGATACCTGCTTTTGAATCCATGACAAAGCCGCCTTTAATCCTTTCCTCGCTTTCATTCGTGATTGCATTAGGCGCAACTAATTTCCTGTTCTGCAATTCCTTTAAATAGAGAGAATCTAAGCTTGCAATTGAAGCTTTTACTCTATCTATCTGCATCCTTGTCAGCATGCTTCTTGTAATGCTAAGCTCAAGTGTCTTTGATTTATGGATTATGTCATAGACTAATTTTGAATCTTTCAGGTTATAATCGACAAGCGATTGAGGATCATGCTCATACTGCCTCTCTATCTCATCTCTTGTATCTGTGCCAGTGATCAATTTCTCCTCTCCAAGAAATACTTTTGCTGCAGTATTAAGCTTATAATCTGGAAGCTTTACAAAACTGATTTTCATCAGATGGATACCGTCTAAGATTACTCTGCCAGGAACTTCTGCGCTTGAATCAGTAAAATAGTTATCAGTAAATCTCAATTTGCATTCCCATGACACCCTACCAATTTTTAAGTCAATTTTATGCTTGTCAAATCTTTGCTTGAGAACTTTTAAGTCAAAATCAATCATGTTCCATCCTGTAATTATATCTGGATCATGCCATAGAATGATTTCTTTAAATCTCTTAAGCAATTCTGCTTCATCTGTAAACAGCTCTGCATTGTTTATTTTTGGCTGATGATAGCGATATTTTTCATGCAGTAAAAGAAGAACAGTCTGGAAATCTTCGCTGTAGAATGAGACAGAGAATAATTGAGACGCATCCCTGTTTGTCTCGATGTCAAATGAAAGAACCTTTAGTTTTGGAAAATAATGGTCTTTTTCGTTCAACGGATACAGTTTAGGCTCCATAAAAACTTTGCCGATGTTAGTGAAGTATGCAGGCTGGAGGTTTCTCCCATCCTCTGGCTTGCCTTCGATCATGATAGCAGATTTCAGATCTTTATCTATCAGATACCTATAAGCAAACCTTATGTCTGCTTCATAGCTTACAATCTCATTATCTTGGAACAATTTTCTGATGTTAGACATGTTGCCAGGAATATCTAACGTAACTTTAGTGACTTTTTCTCCAACAAAATCATGGAAATCTGTCTCTTCATAATCTAATTTGATAAGCTTTTCAGCATTCTCTTTATCTTTTGCCTTGATGAAAAAGTATGGACGATAGGCATTTATCGTAAGAAAGCTCTCTCCGGATTCCAATCTCCCAAAGAGATATACAAATGCCTTGCCATCTTCTAACTTATAAGTTGGATAGACAATGAATCCCTTAACTTTTTCTACTTTATCTTTATCTGACATAACTTAAAAAATTACAACTCTGTTAATATAATTTGCGGTTTTAAGGATGAATTTGTAATATTTACTAAAGCAAATACACAAGATGCTGCTTATTATCCTAATTATCAATAAAAATATAAATAAACTAGGATTATCGTCGCTAAACTAAGGTGAGGAGCAATAATGGCAGCAGCAACAATAGATGACTTTTTGACAGACGGCTTTGTAGATGTGCCTAGGATAATCAAGGCTCAAAAAGAAACTGAATTTTTCCCAGGATTACTAGATGAGCTGCATTCAATCAGAAGAAGAGATTTTTCTTTGTTTGATTCACAGGGTAGAATCTATCTTGACAGTGCAGCAACTTCACAGGTGCCACGAAGTGTATTAGATGCCATACATGAATATAGAACTGGGAATATAAGAGGAAGCACCCATTCATCCAATTCTGCAGAAGCAATTTATGCAACTAATAATTATGAAGCTGCAAAAGAAAAGCTTAGGGCATTTTTAAATGCAAATGATTACCATATAGCATTTACATCAGGAACAACAGCATCTTCTAACGCAATTGCTGCAAGATTTGATTTTAAGACAGGAGACCTTTTGATACTGACAGATGCAGAGCATCATTCCCAGATGTTGACTGCAAGAAATTTTGCAGATTCTGCAGGAGTGCAGGTAAGGTATGTTCCAGTTGATAAAGAAGGAAGATTAAATCTTGACCATCTTAAAGATATAGTTGCTGAACATGAAGCTGTACATCCAGAAGGAAGGAGATTGATGTATCTTGTCCATGCATCCAATGTAACTGGTGTCATTAATCCAGTCAAGGATGTCAAAAGAATTTTAGGCCAGAAAGGGATATTGTATCTTGATATGGCACAATCTGCAGGGCATATGCCAATCGATCTTGATGAATTAGGTGTTGATGCTGCTGGCTTATCTGCGCATAAGATGTATGGTCCAGAAGGCATAGGCGCGCTTCTCATAAAAAGATCCAGCGACCATTATTTTAACAATAAGATAAGCGGAGGAAGCGCAATACAATTGGTCACTAAAGATGTTACAATTCCTGAAGCATCTCCTGCAAGATTTGAACCAGGAACGCAAAATATTGAAGGAGCGATTGAATGGCGGCTTGCATTAGATTATATTTTAAAGATAGGTATGGAAAAGATTGAAATGCATGACAGAGAATTGGGAGAATTCTTTTTGAGAGAACTTAAAAAGATTCCAGGCGTTGAGATATATGGACCAAAGGATTTTAAAGAGAGGTTAGGCGTAATCACATTTAATATAGGCAATAGCCATACAAACTATGGTACAGTAGCGAGATCATTAAACTCTTGTGGGATTAGTGTCAGAGATGGATGTTTCTGCGCACATCCGTTAATGGCAACCATGCTTGGTGTATCTGAAGATGAATTAAAGATATTTATTGAAAAGTCACAAGAAGGTATCCCTAAGCACGAGCTTCTTTTGCCAGGAGCAGTAAGATTTTCGTTTTCATTTTATAACAATTTGATGGATGCCTATCACGCAGTCGCTGCTGTAAGAGAGATTGCAGCAAGACAAGCAACAAGATAATCTCTTTTCTCTTCTTTTGCATTCTTGCCATTTTGAACCAATAACCTTTAAATAAGAATCAGCATTTTTAGAGGCTATTGCCCAGTTAGTGTAGTCCGGCCAATCATGAAGCCCTCTCGCGGCTTCGACCCGGGTTCAAAATAAGGCGCAGTAATTTTTTAAGTTATTGTTCCTATGAATTTCCCGGACTGGGCATACTGATAAGAAGTGTAAAGCCCTTCAGGTACCGCAGAGGTACCGAAGGCTTTTATACCTGATTATTCTTGGAGGATAAGATTCTTGAATTTAGCAAGTATAAGTATATTTGTGTCAAAAACTTTTTAAATAAAGCTTATTTAGTTATTACATAATGGCAGAAATATCTGATAAAGTAACAGAAGCATTGGAATTCTCTAATAAATTTATAGAAGAAACAAATATAGATACAACTTTAATGAGAGATTATGGGATATTAGCAGATGCTGTAAATAACGAATGGATAGGTTACAGATTACCAGCATTAATAGATACACAATGGTATTTTCATGAGGGCATATTTGTAAAATATGGAGATAATGATTCTACAATCAGATATGAGAGGAGACTTTCTGAAAGTTTACAAGATTTAATTGAGAAAGCAAAACAAATACTATCTGCCCAATCAATCGCTAGAAAACATGGTTATGAACTTAATTTAGTAAGAATTAATAGGAATCCATCATTAGGTGTAGAATTAGTAGCAACTATACCTAACGCAAACTATAAGAAATTAGCTAAAACTATAGGTTTAATCGAAGCTGAATTAAGACCTAAATCCTAATTTTAGAAATCTATAAATCTTATCTTTTCTTTGTAGAAATAAACGTCCTCATCCTATTCACAAACCTATTGGCTTCTTCATAATATCTTTCAAACTCCTCGCCATTTATCTCTTTAATCTCTCTGTGAACAATCATCTTCATCAATTTGTAGAACTTCCGCATTGTCTGCGCGTATTCTTCTTCCAATAATTTCTTTGAAACCAGCCGCGACTCAAGTAAATCAGCGACATGGTCTGGAGAAGGAGGAATCTCACCAAGATGCATCAATGCAGCATGCGCTGAATCAATGACTGACCAGTACAAGTCTAATGTTGCCTGGGTGATATGCCATCTTGAATTAGTCAATGTTCTTGGAGCGCGAGCAAAATATGTCCAGATGCTTTCAGCAGTTGGCCTAACTCTTCCTTGAGCTAACAATGCCTGCAATGGAGCAAAAAAACCTGCATCTAAAATTGGAACTCCTTCTCTTAAGATATTGATTGCAACTGGATCTCCTGCTCTTACATATTCCCAGAATGTGGTCAATTTTAAGCTTATGACATGTAGTTTAGGAGATAAGTCTGTAATAATTTTCTGAGTGATAATCCTATATGCAGAAACAAACTCTGGAGTCAAAAACATGCTGACATCATCAACAATAACAAGAATATCTATATCACTGTGCTTATCAAGCTTTTTCTGTTTTGCTAAGCTTCCAAACAGCACAACACCTTTGACAAAAGGCCCAAACTCTTTGATTGCTCTTTTAGCAAACTCTCTTGTAATGTCTAGCTCATTCTGCTTGTACTTATGATCGTTTAAAGGTTTCTTTATTGGTTCTTGAAACTCCATTTTTACTGTTAATACCCTCTTTTTATTTATTTATACATAATCAGGTTTATTAAGCTTTCTGATTATACCCTAATAATGACATTAGATATGCAAGAATATATTCGTCACAAGCACAGCGATATAGCTGAAAAACAATATGCTTCCCTGCAATCTTGAGATTCCCTGTTTATACACCATGAATACCAGCATAAGGATGCTCATTATTACCATGACAGGAATATCAAACACAAGCCAACTGTTTGCCAAGTTGATTGGCTGAATCATGGATAATATGCCCAATGTAACCAGCAAGGTAAATATATCTGAACCAAGTGTTTCTGAAACTGCCATTTCATCGATATTTTTTAAAGTGCCTTGCACAGCAGTTACTATATTCGGAATGCTAGGACCAATTGCACCGATTGTCAACCCTATCAATAGATCAGAAATTCCTGAGAAATTAGCGATTTGAATAAGTGCTTCAGTAAATAAGTAAGATCCTGCCAATAATACAACCACTCCCAAAAAAAATGTGCCCAAGCCTGCTTTCAGATGCGCAAATTGCAACCCTATAAAATTAAGCTCAAGCTCAATATCTTTCAATTCTTGCTTCTTTTGCTCTTCATGCTTTGCTTTTTCCTGCACCCAGACATTTATCAGATAGGGAATAAACATAAGAATAAAGACAGCTCCTTCTGCCTGAGTAATCTGTTTATCCATGCTTAATACAAGAACAGTGATTGCAATTGTAACAGCAAAAATCCCATCTCTCAAAATAAGTGATTTACTGACAGGCAAAGGCTTGATCATCGCGCTTAATCCAGTCATTAAACCGATGTTGCAGATGATTGAGCCGATAATAACTCCCAAGCTTATATTGATATGCCCAAGCAATGTTGAGTAGATTGAAATAATGATTTCAGGCAGACTTACCATAATAGAAACAAGAATGATGGCAACAGCTATGTTTGAAGTCCCAAGTTTTTTTGCCACAGGAACTAAGCTGTCAGTTGCCCAGTCACTTCCCTTCGTGATTAAAATTATACTGACAACTGCCAATATTAAAGCAAATAGTAATGCCATGTTGCTATTTAGAGATTGTTTTTAGGTATATATATGTTGTTGTTATTGTATGCAGAAATAAAAAATAGATTTCTATAAATTCTCAGATCCTATCAATCTCCCCAAGACAATCATCGACAAGCTTCTGGCAATTTGAAAGCCTGTCTCTTAAACTTGAATCTTGTGTTGCGCCTTTTATCTGCCCTAATTTATCAGTTATTTGCCTGAAAAATCTTATAAGGTCGCCTTCCTGCAGATTTGTATTTGCATGAATTTTGAATAAGCTATGCCCATGGTAAAGCGGATGGATGATTGCAGTCAAGCTCTGGATTTGCTTAAACCTTTTTTCGTTGATAAGATATTCATTCCCATATATCATTTTCTTAAACCCATCTACAAGGTTTGAAGGATAGAGCTTGATGAACTCAGTCTTTTCCCTTGCTTCATAGCAGATGCATGCAACTGCAAGGAGCATCTGGTACTCATCCAATTTAGTGTAAAAATCAGTTGCAAACATCTCTCCAATCAGTATCTCATCAGAATAAATATTTGAAGAAAAGACACCTTTTGAAGTTAATTTATTTCCATTCACATAACCCATCTTTTCCAGCTTTTTCTTGGAATTATAGAATGCATTGTGGCTTATTGCATTCTCTCTGTTCATGAAGTTCTTGCCAAATTTCTGGAATGAATGGAAGCTTTTGCATAATATCTCATCAATCTCCTGCTCATTGTGCTGCATTATTAAATTCAATACCGTATTTACTGAAAGCCTGAACTGTGACCTTATAGGGAGAGTATCTGAATGGGTTATTGTCTTGATTTTGTGAAAATCAAAATAATTTCTCTCGACCATTATGTAGACAAATCCTTCAACATCAATGCCTCTTCTTCCTGCTCTTCCAGCTATCTGGAAATACTCTTTTGATGTCATCATCCTAAATGATATACCATCAAATTTTCTTAATGATTCAAAGCAGACGCTTTTTGCAGGCATGTTTATGCCGACTGCAAATGTTTCTGTAGTATAAAGAACTTTGATCAATCCCTTCTCAAAAAGATCCTCGACAATCTCTTTCAGGATAGGGAGCATGCCTGCATGATGGAATGCTATGCCAGATGGCAGCACTTGCCTTAATATTCTAGTCGTATCAAGCTTATTTATATCTGGGCTTAAGTTTTCAAGCTTTGTCCTTACAAAAGCAGATATTTCAGGATTTTGCAGGAATAAATTTTTCTCATAAAGCTCAAAAGCTTTCTTTTGGCAGCCAATTCTTGAAAAGCTAAAGAACATGCAGGGAAGATTATCTTTAATCTCTCTTATTAATTCAAAATGAGAAGGTAATTTTGGTTTAGGTCTGCGATCAAATCTGCTACGCTTTTGGTGCATTGCTTTCTCATATGTCGGAATCTCCATAACCTCTTTCAGGTTTTTTAATGTAGTAACACCAAGCTCTGCGTCAAAAACATTGACATGCAATGGCACTGGTCTTTCATCATGCTTTACAACAACAACTTCATGACCTTTTATTGCTTCTATCCATTTTGCAAACTCATCTGCATTTGGAATAGTGGCAGATAAACATAACACTCTTACATTGTGCTTTGAGAATATTATCGATTCCTCCCAGACATAGCCTCTTTCAACGTCATTTATGAAGTGTATCTCATCAAAAACCACATATGACACTTTGCTGGCAAAAGGATCATTGCTCAGCACCATGTTACGGTAGATCTCTGTAGTCATGATAAGAATGAGCGCATCTGGGTTTTTTTGGACATCTCCTGTTATTATTCCTACATTCTCTTCTCCATAGCTTCTGCAGAATTCCTTGTATTTTTGGTTGGAAAGCGCTTTTATAGGCGCAGTGTAGATGACTCTTATCCCTTTTTTAAAATCCCTGTCGATTATATAATCTGCAATTAATGTCTTGCCTGAGCCAGTCGGAGCAGAGACTACAACAGACTTATTGTGTTCAATCGCTTTTATGGCATCTTCCTGAAACTTATCTAATTCAAGGTTCTTATATTGCATAATAAGGTAAGAAATCCTGCTGTGTTAATAAAATGTTGGTGGGAAATAGAGGTATAGAAGCATTCTATTAGCATACAAATTATCGAAAGATTATTTTATCAATTCTTGTTATATATAATAAGAACCATACTAACAATATTCCGACTAGAATTGCCCATCCACCATTCTCAAAAGATTTCTCAATCAAGTAGTTACTAAATCATATGACAAAGAGTAGGATAGTTAAGATAAATGTTTTCAATCCTCGCGTGTTAAAGATTTTTTCAGTATTTTTTACATTCGTCATTTAAATCATCTTTTGAGCATTTGATAATAAATCAATAACAAATATTTCGTTTTGAACTCTCAGTAAAATCTCCAGAACGATCACAGATGAAAACACCAACAAATTGCTCCTCTTTTGGACCTGTAGATTTTATAGCAAATAATACTACAGGAAGATGTAGGTTATCAAACTCTGTATCAGTCTGAAAAAGAACAGAGTAAGATTTCCAAGTATTAAAAAATTCTTTAGCCTTGGACTTATCTTCAAATTTTTCCATTTTAATTATGGAATGAGAAAAACCATATTTTTGATAAAATATTTCCTTGCAAATATCATAACTCTTTTTGCATTTTGTAGATAATAACTTTTCATTTGGGAGAGATATACCTGAAAATATTTGAGAAAATAATTTAGGCGTAGACTCTTTAACATTAGTGAATAAATTATTCGATTGAAATAATATTGGAGTTCCTGTAACTTGATTACTTAAATTACTTGTATCATAATTAAAGAAAAGAAGAATTAGGATTAGTAATATGGAAGTTAGAATCATAGCAGTATTTGTTATTCTTAATCTTTTAATAAAATGAGTAACTATTACTAATCCGATAGCTACCAATAATAAAGCTAGTAATTGACTTATTATTAATAAGCTTGTTAATAGCAACACTAGCCAAATTGTAGTTGTGTTGATTAATGACCAAAAGAAGAACCATTTATCCACAACAAAAGTTTTTTTACGTGTAAATGTTTTAACTATTCGAGATATTATTGTAACTCCAACCCCTGTAAAAAATAAAATTATCAGACCATTATTTAAACTGAGTTGTTGAATGCCTAATGAAAGTAAGAACAAAGAAGCAAAATGTATGAAAACCCATATTATAGACCATTTCCAGTTAATTGAATTGTAGTTATTAAAGTGATTTCTCATGTTTATGATTCAATTAGAGAGTAAAAGATATAAATATATCGATTTTGAGTTTACTAATTTTAGTCATGGGTACATTGAATAATAATAAACATTTAACCCCCTCATCTCCTGTTCTTCATGATTATAATTTTAACCTCTCTTCTTATTTTCAAAGAGATATTCTTCCACTTTATCCACTAGACATCTTCCTATTGCACCGGACAAACACTTTTGCAAAATCACTTTTAATTATTAAAAGTGATTTTCAAAACACAAAGAATTTATATATTTATCTTGATTACTGATTTAATGGGGGAAATAAGCTCTTAAAAGGTGATTAACATGGATAAAAACAATGCTATAGTTTTATTTCAAGGCAATAAAATCAGAAAAACATGGTATAATGATGAATGGTGGATTGTAATAGAAGATATAGTAACTGTACTAACTGATTCATCAGATCCTAAACAATATATTCAAAAAATGAAACAACGTGATGAAGAGCTTGCTAAAGGGTGGGTACAAATTGTACATACCCTTTCTGTTAATACCTTAGGCGGATCACAAAAGATGAATTGTACTAATACAGAGGGTGCTTTCAGATTAGTCCAATCTATCCCATCTTCAAAAGCAGAGCCATTTAAGCTCTGGCTGGCAAAAGTAGGCAATGAACGTATAAAAGAAATAGAAGATCCTGAACTTGCCCAAAAGCGCATGAAAGAGCTCTACAAAGCAAAAGGCTATTCTGACGATTGGATAGAAAAGAGAGTCAGAGGCATCGCTATAAGAGATGAATTGACAGATGAATGGAGAAAAAGAGGAGTCCAGGAAGAAAGGGATTATGCAATCCTCACCTCAGAGATATCAAAAGCCACTTTTGGCATGACCCCCAGCGAATATAAACAATTCAAGGGATTGAAAAGAGAGAACTTGAGAGACCACATGAATGATTTAGAGCTTATCTTTAATATGCTTGGAGAAAGAGTCTCTACAGAGATAACACGAAAAGAAGACAAGCAGGGATTTATGGAAGTTGAAGATGCAGCTAAAAGAGGCGGAAGAGTAGCAGGCAATGCAAGAAAAGAGACAGAGCAGGAATTAGGGCATCCTGTCACATCAAAGAAAAACTATCTTACTGAGCCTGAAAAAAAGAAAAAGTTAGAAGATAAAAGTAAGAATGTCGACTAATCAAAGTACCTAGGATCATCGCTTCTTATGGTTATTTCTGTCCTCTCGCTTGTTTCTTTCCTTTCACTTGTTTCCTTTCTTTCACTTGATAGATTTAGAGGTTGTTTTTGCTGATTAACTTCCCTAGCCATCGGCTTTACAGTATTAAACTCCAAGACTTTTTTTAAACTGATATTGCCGCATTTCATGCAGGAGAAAAACACCCCAAATTTACCGTTAAGGATATCTAATGTGGAGCCGCAGATGCATTTTAAGCCATCAAGCTGATCCTGCTTATGCGCAGAGCAGACAGGAACTTTCTGACTGTTCAATGTAGTTGCATTTTTTTGACAGAAAGGACAGGAATCTATCTTGCTCATGCCGTATCTTTTTGGGATGTACATAAGCATTGAGTAAGCTGGTTGTTTAAATTTGTTTGGTAAATTTTATCAAAGATGTAAAAATGAGTATCTGTTCTTCCTCAGTATCAACGCTTAAGACCAAGATGATTAAGAATAGGCGAACTACCTGGATTGATAACAACCTCATACATTTGGTTTCTATGTTGGCCTGCAATAAAAGTGGTTTTAATAACTAATTTACCTGAACTAAAATCATATTTAAGTGCAGTAATTTTAAGGGCATTAGGCAAATGCTTTGTTCCAACATAGTTATTGATAGTTGCTAGAACCTCTTTTTGAGATTTTGTTCCAAAACCAGTATCCATTAATTCATGTGTAACATGCTCAGTTTCTAGGTCTGAATCGTAAACAGTAGCTCTTATCAATAGATATTTAGTTAAATTCTTAGTATCAACAAAATAAAACCTGCCTGTAACATAACTCTCACTTCGATTCTTGCTTGGATGAATTTCAAACTGAGATTGACAAGGTGCATATAACTTACCGCTATTGCCTGTAAATTCAAGAAGAAATGCCGTAGCATGATCTGCAGTCTTGCCTGTAATAACATCTACATCATGAACAAAATCATCTATTGTTGCTGCTTCAGGCTGTGTAGCAGGCTTAGTCCCAGAGGCATTCATTTTAGAAACAAAAACCGTACATGTTTTAAAAAGTTAATGACTAAAAAATAGAGATTAGATGCAAAACACTATAACATTAACATGCACAAAAAATAATTAACCCAATTAAAAAAAAGAAAAATTATATGCCTCTCAAGACATATAAAAAGGATGTAAAGTTTAGACAAAACATATGCCGACACTTATGCCAATCGTATGACAAAATAAAAAAAACAAAAACTTGCGTGAATTAAGTTAAACATAAATTAAAATTATAAAAAAATAAATTACAAACTTCTTGGAAAGCTTAACTTAAACAGTTATAATTCCAAGCTGTTCATTGAATCTTGCTGATTGCAATTTGCTTTGCTTTTTCTGCTCTTTTCCTAGTATCCAAGGTGAAGTAACACCAGTCATTATTGTAATCACTGTAATTTTACCTACCATGTTTTCATTGACACGAGCGCCCCAGATAACATTTGCGTCATCATCTAGAGTTTCTGTGACTAGCTCTCCAATCCTTGCTACTTCTTCAAGTGTCATATCAGGACCGCCTTCAACTTGAATCAAAGCTCCTGTTGCGCCTGCATAGCTAATGTCCAATAATGGGTTGCTTAGTGCGCCTTTTACTGCTTCATCTACTCTGTTTGCAGTATCAGAACTTCCTACGCCGATTGCTGCTACGCCACCATTTGTCATGATAGCTTTTACGTCAGCAAAATCTAGGTTTACTAAGCTTGGGATTGCGATTGTTTCTACAATTCCCCTAATCATGGTTGAGACTAATTCATTAGCGACTGCAAATGCCTGCTGTACAGGTAAATTACCTGCAATCTGGACTAATCTGTTGTTGTCGATGACAATTACAGTGTCGCAGTTGTTTCTTAATTGCTCAAGACCAAACTCTGCTTTGTCAATTCTTGCTCTTTCAATCTTGAATGGCATAGTTACTGTTCCTAGGACAATTGCACCGTTTTCTTTTGCTACTTTAGCAACTACTGGTGCTGAGCCTGTTCCAGTTCCACCGCCCATTCCTGCGCATACAAAAACTAAATCGCTGCCTCTTAATGCATCTCTGATTTCATTCAAAGCTTCCTGAGCAGCTTCTGCTCCTTTTTGTGGAAAGCCGCCGCAGCCTAATCCTCTTGTTAAATTTTTACCGATTAGAAATTTCTTTTCAACATTAATCATATCCAAGTGAGCTTTATCTGTGTTGCATGCTAAAATCTCTGCTCCCTTGATTCCTTTTTTGTACAGCCAATTTACCATGTTGCTGCCGCCGCCACCGCAGCCTATTACCTTAATGTTTGCAGTTCCGACTTGATATTCTGCACCGCTGTATCCATTGCCATTTTTTAATGCCTCGCTTACGAAAAATTCCATATCTGGTCACCTCTACGTTTTTTGTTTTTGCCTCGATACTAGGTCTTTTATATTAATGATTATGATTGCTATCGAGAATAATATAATAAAGCATACTAGTATATAAATGTTACGTTTTCGTATACTGGTATATAGATAATAGTGTCTGTAATAAGTTATAATAGAGATATAATGGTTTTAAACAGATAGAGCTATTTTTAAGTGTTCTAAAACTATTAAATAATCCTCCTTTTCTGAAATCGAAAGATTTATATATCTCATGAGATATATCATGAGATATGACAACAGAAATTCATGTAAAAATGCGCAAATGGGGAGATTCGCTAGCTGTTATACTGCCAAGTGAAATTGTTAAAAAAGAGAAACTGCAAGTTAATGATGATATACATTTAATTTTACAGAAAGAAACTGATTTAAGCGACCTATTTGGCACTTGGAAATCTAAAAAAACACCATTAGAACTAAAAAATGAATCAAGAGAAGCCTGGGACTGAGCAGATAATTTATTACGACACATATGCTCTTTATGCAATTGCGCTTGGTCAAGAGAATTATCTTTCTTTTATCAAAGGATTTCATATTAAAACATCATTAATGAATCTTTACGAATTATATTACAGCTTATTGAGAGACGGAAAAGAACAGTTAGCAGAAAGATTCTTATTAAGGATATTGCCAAACTGCATCGAAATAACTCCAAATATAGTTAAGAACGCAGCTAAATTCAGATTACAGTACTCAAAGCTAAAACTGTCATATATTGACTGCTTAGGTTACAACATCGCAAAATCACATAATATCAAATTCTTGACAGGAGATCCTGGATTCAGAGATCTGCCAGAAGTAATTTTTGTTAGATAATCTATTTCAGCAAAGGCAGATCACCAGAAAACCTATTTACTAAGCTATCCTCACCAAGAACACCTATCCCTAAAGGAACAACATCTTCTAAACGTTTATTAGCTACCCTATTAATATACTCTGTATAATCAGTTGTGCTTTGAGCCTCTTTTGTGAACAGCATATACTTCAATTTGTTTTTCTTCGCGCGCTTTAACAATTCATCCCAAGATTTAGAATTCTGCTTAAAGATCATCAAAGGTATCTTTGTTATAGGGATAAAACTAAGGTCATTGCCGTCTATCTGCACTCCCAACAAATCTTTTTCCTGATGAAAAAGCCCAGATACTATACATGCAGCTGCATTTGCTGCAAATCCAATGCCCATATCTTCGTTCAAAACTATCGCAATTTTCATTATTTTGTCGAGAATAATAGCCTGCTTATTAAGATTTTGTTAAGAATTTAACAGAATATTTATATATAGATACTGCAAAATTTGTTAATATATTAACAAATATTGAGAGAATAAGAAAAATACAAGAATGAAACAAACAATAAAGGAGATAAGAAAGAACTGCTGGTACAAGCAGGCAGGAAATATCAAGGCATATTCTATTTTTACATGCTGCAGAGCTGCAATGGTTTGTCTGCAAGGCAATTTAGGATTCTGGACATTGATAAACGGAAAATATATTGAAGCTTTTTTACCATATGAAAATTTTGTCGCTCTTGCCAAAAAGAACTTAATAATGCAAAAAAAAGATGCTAAGCACATCGATAAGATTCTTGCAGAATGTGAAAAGAAAAGCAGATTGCTTTATGATTTATATAAAAAACTAGAGTTAATTAACATAAGCCAATTGCATTTAAAGCAAGTTCAAGAATTGCTTAAAAAATTAGATAGATTGAATTATGATTATTGGTGTAAGATATATTTCTGCGACTTATACGACCCAAATGGAGAAGAGCTTCTAAAGCAGGAATTAGAGAAAGAAAACGTAAAATTGAGTGACAAAGAAACAAGTATCATGCTAAAAACATCTTGGCTCAATTATGCACAGGAAGAAAGGCTTGCATTATTGAATATTGCGCAATTAAAATTAAAGAACCTGCCTCAAGACAAGACCCAACAGCTGATTAAAGAACATACGCACAAATATTTTTACATCAATAATAGCTGGGAATCAACCATATTATTAGATGAAGCATATTTCACAAAAAAGCTTGATGAGATTAAAAATCCAGACCAAGAAATAACACGACTCACAACTAATTGGGAACTTGAGCATAAGAAGATTCAACAGAAACACAATCTTTCTGATAACATAATGAACGTATTCTATTATTTTAGGCAGTTATCTATTTTAAGGGATAAAAGAAAAAAGCACACACTGCTTACAAACCATTATTATGACCTTTTGATGAAGCGTATCTATAAATTACATGATCTTCCTTTTGAGAAGATGGGAGTAATTAGAGTAGAAGATATAACAAAAGAGATTAATCAAACAAACCTCTTGAATTTAATAGCGCAAAGAAAGAACCTGTTTCTTGAGATCTACACGCCAGAAAAAAGCACATTTTTTTCAGGAGTTAAAGCTGTTGGAATATACAATCTTCTCCAGAAAAGCTATGGACAGGTTGGGAATTTGCGCGGCCTAGGCGCATGCAAAGGAAAAGTCCAGGGAATTGTCAGAGTGATTTTAGGCGAAACACATTTCTCCAAATTCAATGAAGGTGATATTCTTGTAGCACCTATGACAAGACCAGAGTTTGTGCCATTGATGAAGAAAGCTTCTGCAGTTATAACAGATGAAGGAGGCATAACCTGCCACGCTGCCATAATCAGCAGAGAGATGAACATCCCTTGTATTGTTGGGACGCAAAAAGCAACTTCCAAACTTAAAGATGGGATGCTTGTAGAAGTTAATGCAGACAACGGCATCGTAAAAGTTATCAGGCATCTGAAGCTGTTGAGTGTGCAAAGCTTGGTTGACAAAGAGCTTGAAAAGAATCCTAATCTAATAGAAATCTTAAAAGAAGGATTGCTCAACATAACTGCTGCTGCAGAGAAATTTAAGCCTTCTATCTCACAGCAGATAGGCAAAGAGATTAAAGTCCATGCGATAAGCATGGCAATCAGGAGATACGCTGAAAAGAATATTAAGAAAAAGTAGTAGTAGTAGTAGTAGAAGAAGAAATTAGACTATTTCATAAAAGTAAATAGGTTTGTAAACTAAATATTTTTATAGTCGGAAATAACATCTAAATCCTATGTCAAGAATCAGAAAGTTTGGAAGAGAATATTCCCATAAATTTCTCAAAACTATTTTCCAGAATGAAAAGACATTACTTATCGCCCTTATGTTTGTTGGCTTGATTTTTGTGTTTCTGTTTTTAAGAAAAATCGTCCTTCCGATAGTCTTTATTCCAATAGGCGTATTCTCGATGTATCTCTATGGAACTACTAGAAGTATGGTTGCATTTGAGCTCGTCACTTTATTTGCAGTCGTGACAGGAATTGCATACGGCGGATTTGCAGGAGCATTAGTAGGAGGCATTAGTTGTGCAATTGGTATGATAGTATTCACGCATGCAGACTGGAGCTATCCGTTGTGGGTTACAGCAGTTGCAATCGCAGGATATTCTGCAAGCTTTTTCTCTCCAGAGAATGTGATATTTGCAGGTGTGCTGCTTGCATTTTTAGTTGATGCATTCTTTTATGCACTGTATTTGTTGCTTGCACATAATCCAGTCAAGCTAACTATCTGGATAACTTCGCACACATTCCTGAATTATATTGCATTCTTGCTACTTGCAAAGCCGTTGCTGGCGATTATGATGGTGTGATAATAGAAAAATAAATATGATTATGATAAGTATGAGGACTATGATAATTATCTCCTGCCTTGCGATGAATCAAAATGTACAGGTATCACATCGAATTTTTGAAGCTCAACTTTACTTAGCCTTAACCATGTAGAAAAATCTTCCCGTGCTTTTTTTTCCATGCCTAAGTTTTGGAATATATTTCCTCTGCACTCGTAAAAGCCTGCAAACTCAGGGTTTAGCTCAATAGCTTTGCTATAATCACGAACAGCTGCTTTCAAATCGCCTTTCATAATATGGATTGCAGCTTTATTTGAATATGCTATGCTAAGCTCACCTTGTGCGCAGCATATTGGAGTATCTCTGATTAGACTGATAGCTTTGCTAATATCTTCAAAAGCTTCTTTAAAATTATGGGTTACAGCGCTACACATAGCTCTCATAATATAGGCAGTTCCGTTTCTGGGGTTTAGGTCAATTGCTGCATTGTAACAATCAATAGCCTGATTATAGTCTTCGCCTTCTTTAAAGTAGATATTTCCGATGTTAAGATGTGCATCTGAATATTTAGGATCTAATTCTACTGTTATATCATAATCACTGCGCGCAATAGTAATGTCGCCATGTTCCTCCCTGTATCTGCCTCTGTTCATGTACAATCTTGCAGCTATCTGCTCTCTGCTTAATGGATTTAATAGCAAGCCTTCTCTCACAGATTCAGGAGCAATGTTAAATAATTTCATAAGATCTGTTTTTCTGACATCATTGCCTCCATCTTCTGATAGAGTATGGTCCCAATAAATTGGCTCTTCATTTTCTGCATCCCATCTCACAAGAATATGCCTAGGTGCATTTATTGCACGCAGTGGCAAACCAAGAGTTTCTGCTATTGATATGCATATCAAAGTGTAATCAAGACATGATAATCCATTTGTCTCAAAACCTGTCTCAAAAAATTTGCTGCCATTTCCATGGCTTACTTTATATCCTGCATCTCGAATAATGCCATCGATAGCTCTTAATATTTTTATTCCGTCAAACCTTGTGTAGCTAGGCTTAGTTTCAATCCTTCTTTTTGCTTCATTTATCATAGCACTTAATTTGTGATAACCCTCAACAGTTATCTTCGTGTCTATGCCATACCCTTCCTTAGATTCAGGATCAATAAAACTACCATCTTCTCTTAATGCAATATCAAGCGCAACATATCCAATATTAAATCTGGCACCCTTAATCTTCTTTCTTAGAGAAGTTGTATCTGCTAAATGCCCCTCTAATATAAGTTGAGTTTGTGAATCTGGTTTGTTTTCATCTGTCATTTTTACCCCCCTAAATTATTTTATCTGTAACTCATACTATTTTCTTCATCAATCCTTTTTCATTGCCCTTACTATGTGCACAACATGCCCTATCTTTGCATAATTATTTTTTAGATACATCTCATGCGCCTGCTTAGCAGTTATTTTATATGGTTCGATTATTTTTTTAAGTTCCTCTTTGTTCAAATCCATAAATGGCTCTTCTAAGATTTTACCAGAGCTCAATCTATGATTTCTTAATGCAGCAACTGCTTCATCATAACGATAGAAATCAAAAGTAACTCCATCTTTCTCTGCATCTGCGCATCCTGGCAAAACTTCCCAAGGCTCTGTCTGGACTTTAAAGCCTGTCAATAATTTCTGCGTTTTAAATCCTGCTTTTTCTATAACTTGCTCAATTACAGAGTAAGGTATTCTTCCGCCTATAGAGCAGATGACGCTTCCGCGAGGAGTAAGGACATCTTTTGCCTGCAATAATAAAGCATAATAAGGCTCTAATAAATAATTTTTAATCCAATCTTCAGTTTTTGCTTGAGCAAATAATCCTTTCTCATATCGTGATGATCTTCTGTATCCCTGAATTAAATCTCCTCCATTTGGAAGAATTGGCAGATTTGCATAAATTAAATCTGCTGTAATTCCTTTTTCAACCAATGGCTCGAGCAATGAGCCAGCAAAAGCACTAACATTCTTACCGCTAAAATATCTTAAATAATTTTGCTTTGCAACTGGAACAACTCTTTCATCTAAGTCTATCAGTGCAACCTCTTGCAGATTTTCAAATACCAATGAAGCAGCGATTGCATCTATCCCATTTGAGGTTCCTGTTGTAGCAAAAGATGTAATTGGTCTGCCTTCCTGTTTAAGCTCATCTCTTAATCTTTCAAAAGCCCTTAGCCCAAAAGTGTACCAATTACTCCAAATATCATCCTTTACAGGATAAGTATGATCTGTTTCTATTACCCTTAATTCTAAAGGCAATGTTACAACTGTAGTTCTTTGTGTCATAACTCTAGAGTAGTCTCGTGTTGGATATAAGAATTTCACCAGATATATCTGGTATGTGAAGAGATAGAGCAGACGACAAGAATAACCTAAATTAAAGAGAGATATAATCCAAGAATAGTTAGCCTTACCCTAACTAAAATTAACTCAAGAATTATACCTTCTTCGCCATCAAATTAATCATCTTATTCTCTGCTTTCAGAAGATGCTCACCGCAGGTTGCGTGATTTAATTTAAGTGCATTAGCAATCTTATTGATAGTAATCTTTCTTGGTATCTCATAATACCCTTGCTCATACGCATAGCTGAAGACTTTCTTCTGCTGGGGAGAAAGCAAAGTGTTTGCAAACTCAACTTTACCGATATAAAGAACTTCTAGTGCCCCAATCTTGCTTATTTCATGTCGCATCGGCTCAATTGATTCTCTGTCAATTATGCCAACATGCCAATATTCCCAACCACCATAGACAGTGTGCTGCTCGATAAAAAAACCATGATATTTCTGTATCAGGTTCTGCACAAATCCAGCCTGCCTTAAGACAACAAGCAACAACAAAGTATCTTTCGAACGCTCAATCTCTTTGGTGACTTTATAAGTTTTTGATTTTTGCAGATACTTAATGATCGCATCAAAATCCTTTTCATTGCCGGTTATATAATAGAAATACTGTTTCTCTTTTGGATGCGTACTTTGTATATCTACAACAGTGATATAGTGCGTAGGATATTTTACACTCAAGCCAGTTTCTGAACATCCACGATGCCTAATCTTAAAGCTGAATTTGAACATAAGAGAAATAAATTAAATAAGTATAAAAATTGTTCTGTTAAAAAACAAAGATTCTTCCAAAGCATTTAAAAACAAATACTTCTAACAATTGCATATGGCAGACCAACAATCAATTATAGATGAAGAAGCAGATGATGATTTATTGACAGAAGATGAAGCAAAATCTGATGAAACCTCAGATAACTTAAAGATAATACCAAACCATGAAGAGATAATATTCAAAGACAAATTTATAGAACGTTACTCTAAACTGACTGATTTTGAAACATTCAAGAAATACTCATTAAGCTTTTTGCGTAGGACCATCCGCGTAAATACTTTAAAGATCTCTGTCCCTGAATTAAAAAAGCGCCTTAAAGAAAATTGGAAATTAACTCCAGTGCCTTGGTGCAAAGAAGGCTTCTGGATAGAAAATATCAAAGACGGAAGAAGAGACATAGGCAATCTTGTCGAGCATTCTTTAGGATATATCTACATCCAGGAAGCTAGCTCCCTGATTCCGCCTATTGTTCTAGAGCCAAAGAAAAATGAAGTTGTGTTAGATATGTGCGCCTCTCCTGGAAGCAAGACTACCCAGATTGCCCAGTACATGAAAAACACTGGCTTATTGATAGCAAACGATTACAAAGGTATGCGTTTGGCTCCATTAGGTATGAACATACAAAGGATGGGAATCACAAATACAGTAATTACATTGATGGAAGGGCGTTATTTTGCAAACTTCAAACAAAATCCAATTTTTGACAAAGTTTTGGTAGATGCGCCTTGCTCTGGCACAGGAAATATCAGAAGATCATTGAAAACTTTGCTTATCTGGAATCCAGATATGATCAAAAGATTAGGTGGAACACAGAAACAATTGCTAAGAACAGGCTTTGAAATACTGAAACCCGGAGGCACATTAGTTTATTCAACCTGCACACTAGAGCCAGAGGAAAACGAAGCAGTAGTTGACTCATTATTAGAACAATATCCAAATGCAAAACTACAGAAAATTGATGCAAAAAAATTAAAAATAAATCATTCTCCTGCTATATTGAAATTTGAGGACAAGGAATATTCTAGCGAGATTGAGAAATGCTTAAGGATATTTCCACAGGATAATGACAGCGAGGGTTTTTTTGTCGCAAAGATAAAGAAGGAGTAATTAGTTGTATATAAAATAAAGATGTGAATGCAATGATGCCTTGGCAAAAACTATCTAAACTACCTAGAAAAGACCTGGAAAACATCCAGAACCAAAAGCTAAGAGAATTCTTCAAGCTAAACTTTAATTTTCATCCTTATTACAAAAAGTTATTTGCAGAAAATGATATTGACCCAAATTCAATAAAAACAACTGAAGATCTTAAAAAAATCCCTTTCACGACAAAACTGGATTTATTGCCAACAAAAGAGAATCCTAAAAAGTTCATGGATTTTGTGCTGCAGCCAGACGAAGAGCTGATAAAAAAATATTTTCCAAAATACAGATTGCTTTATTGGGCATTAGAAAGCAGAAAAAATTTCAAAGATTTTCTCGAGCATGAATATAAGCCTATGCATATGCATTTCACGACAGGAAGAAGCTCAATGAGCATCCCATTCTTATACACACAGCGTGATATAGAAACTTTGCAGGATGTTGGATTAAGATTGATGGATATCTTTAATGTGAAAAAAGAATCCATTGCAGTAAATGCTTTTCCTTATTCTCCGCATCTAGCTTTCTGGTTAGGATATAATGCATTGTTTGCTGCAAAGATTCCTGCATTGCATACAGGCGGCGGCAAAATAATGGGCACAGAAAAGATAATAAATGCAATTGAAAGGATGAAAGCAAATCTAGTGATGGCAATTCCTGGTTACTTCTACCATCTATTGAGAGAATCCGTTGAGCAGAAAAAAGATTTTTCTAGCTTAACTCATGTAATTTTCGGAGGTGAAGGAGTTAGCTTAGGGATGAAGAATAAATTAAAAGATTTGCTTCTCGAGATTAATTCCGGAAATGCAAAATTACTATCAACATACGCATTTACTGAGGGAAAAGCCGCATGGGGAGAATGCATGCTAGAAAATGGAGAAAGCACTGGTTACCATCTTTATCCAGATTTAGAATTTATTGAGCTGATTGATCCAAAGACAGGCGAAAGAGTCAACGAAGGAGAACAAGGAGAGATAGTCTACACTTCTCTCGGCTGGAACGGAAGCGTTGTGCTAAGATACAGGACAGGAGATATCTGCAAAGGAATTTATTATGAGCCATGTCCTGTCTGCGGAAAGACTGTGCCTAGATTAGATACTAAAATTCACCGTGTTTCTGAATTTAAAGAGATAAATCTGACAAAGATAAAAGGCAATCTTGTAAATCTGAATGAATTCAGTGAGATTCTGCACAGCTTTAAAGAGATCGGCGAATGGCAGGTTGAGCTAAAAAAGAAGAACAATGACCCTTTTGAGATAGACGAAGTTGTTGTCTATGTTGCATTAAGCAAAAAGTCAGAGAAGAAGACAGACAAGAATGAGCTGAAGCAGCATCTCCTGAAAAAAATAATTGCAGAGATGGAATTCACTCCGGAAATCGTGTTCAAGGAGCTGAAAGAGCTTGAGCACATGCTTGGGCTGCATACTGAGTTAAAGGAAAAGAGGATTGTTGATAGGAGAGAGAATAAGTAATATATTCTAACATCATCAGATATAATACAGCATATTTTTTAATTTACATCTGTTTTTATTGCAACCGCAAAATATATAAAGCACTGAATAAAATTTTTATTATAACAAAAAATCATTAAGAATTATCATTAAAAAAGGTGTTGTTGATGCTCAGTATCGTAAAGAAATTTATATCTAAAGTTTTTTCTAATATATTTAAGATTAAGAAACATGTCAAGCTTGGCCTATACGGCAATCCAAATTCTGGAAAAACTACTCTTGCAAACAGGATCTGCCAGGACTGGCTTGGGCAGGACATGGGCGATGTTTCTAATATTGCTCACGAGACTAGGGAGATACAAATAAAAGAGCAGATTAACATAAAGAAAGACGGCAAAGAATTGTCTTTCAATCTTATAGACACTCCAGGGATCGCTACCAAGATTGATTACGAAGATTTTATGAAACACGGATTAAAAGAATCAGAATCAAAAGAACGCGCAAAAGAAGCGACAAAAGGAGTAATTGATTCGATCAAATGGCTGGATGAGATGGATGCAGTCATTGTTGTTTTAGATGCGACAAAAGACCCTTACACACAGGTAAATATCACAATACTAGGAAATTTAGCTGCACGAAATATCCCTGTTATGATTGCTGCAAATAAGACTGATCTGAAAAAAGCAGACGTCAAGAGGATAAAAGCAGCATTCCCACAGTATGATGTTATCCCAATAAGCGCAAAATACGGAAAAGGAATAGAAGAGTTTTATGAAGGATTGTTTGTATTAGTTGGAAAATAATAAGATAATCAAATAATAAAAATATAGCTGAAATTAATATATTTGATAGTAAAATAATATAGCAGAGGAATAAAAATGTTAACGCTTGAATTTTTACCATATGCAGAAATAGAAAACCTAAGCTCGGTCGGAAGAATCAGAAAACTCCTGACCATGGCAAAGGATGATAAGATTGTCTTGCTGCAAGGCAGGTTAAAGAAGGAAGAGGAAGCTGAACTCATCAAGACAACAATGGAAGAAATAAACAAGGATTTCAAGGGAATAGAGCTTGCAGTAATTTACCCAGAAGAGGGTGCAGGAAGCGTTGCAGCAAACAATGCAGTTGCTTCATTGAAAAAGATGTTTGTCAACTATTTCCTTGGCGACAGGATAGGATTCACTATTGTCGGTCCTGCTAATATTGTCAAAGACATAAAAAAAGACCCAAATAAGATACAGCTGTTCACAGAAGAATCAAAGAACGGAAAGAAGAAAAAGAATGGCAATGGGAAGAGTAATGGAAATAGCAAGAATAAAAACGGAAACAATAATAAAGATTGAAGTCTTATCAGTATAATAATTAAATTTGTAAATATTAAATCAATATTCGAATATGAGGATTCTATGCCACACCAATGCGTAAGATGCAACAGCTTTTATGAAGACCAGGATGAGCACATAATAAAAGGATGCAGTTGCGGCGGAAAGCTGTTCTTTTTTGTGAAGAAGGAATTTCTAGATAAAGCAAAAGAACAAGTAGCTAATTTATCTCTTGTCGAGAAAAAGCAGATAGAGAATGATGTGTTTGACATCATGGGCGCAGAGTTAGATAAAGAAGCTCCTGTAATACTTGATTTAGAGAGCGTCAAAGTTATAAAGCCAGGCAAGTTTGAGATAGATCTTGTGCATCTATTTGACAAGCAGCATCCAGTCATCTACAAGCTTGAAGAAGGCAAATACATGATTGATATAGCAAACAGCATGGAAAAGATAAATGAAGTAAAGAAGAGGTAAAATATCTTTATATGCTGACCAATATATCTTGTGCCTTGAAATTAACATTCCAGCTTTCCAAGAATTCTTCAAACTCTAACGAATTTCTTATTGGCACTATAATAACGCCCTTACCAAGGTTTTTACCTTCTAATTTTTTCAGGATACCTTCACTATATCTTCCATTAACAGCATATACATATTGTGTTTTTTTTGTGTTATTTAAGTTGGCTAAATCATAAGTAAAGAGCTTAAATGCCTTAAACCCAAATTTAGATGCAGCTTGCTTTCCATCTATGAGACTTATGCCCTCTAATATTATCCCCTGCCTTGCCAGGAACTCAGGCTTAAAGAAATCAGTAATAAGCATTGACTTAAAATCTAATGGAATATCAAATGACTTTTCCAGCAGTGATTTTATTTTTTGTATTATCTCTAACCTGTCTTTTAGGCCACCATTTAAGAAAATTGCCATTATATCTATGTCATTAGGCTTAACTTTTCCCTTGACTAATGAGCCATAGGCTACTACATCAAAGATTTCTGCTTTGCTCTGCTTTATGTTATTCTTGATCTTTCTAAAGCTTGAGGTTAAGTTTTTTAATAAGTTCTCTTGCATCATTTTCCAGCAACTCCGTAGGCTCTAAGCCCATCTTATTGGCATAGCTATCTTGGTAAAATGGAAAATCCCTGTCAAGTATCAAGTAGATTTCTTTGTACTTATTTTTTAGAATCTCGAATCTTTTGGTATGGCTATTAGGTATCTTATTCTCGTTTCTTAGCAAAAAAAGATCTCCTAACGCAGCAATTGCCTTAAAGAAAAGAGTTACTGCGCTGTTGTATTCTTTTGCCTGCTTATGTTTTAATGCTGCATTAAAATACTCTGAGATGTTGCTTAAAAGTATGTTCTCTTGCTCAGTGTTTTCTTCAGAAACATTATTTTTAGCATTAGGTTGAGAGTTATCTTCTTCCTTGCTCTTATCATTGATTGCTGCATTAATCTGTTTATTATTATCCTCTTTACCCATGTTATATGATATAACTACTAACACCTATTTAAGCTTTTTGGTTATATCATTAACTAAAGTTGCATCATATAACTATAGAGGACTATTTAGCTTTATTAGTTGTATGATATAACTATAAGAAAATACAGGTATGTGAATGACATAGCTAACAGCATGGAGAAGATAAGTGAAATCAAAAAGAGGTAAATAATGTAGGACTTCAGACATCGTATTTTATTTAGAGGGGATATACGAAAATTGTATTCCTGTATTTTGAACAGCTTCTTCAATTAAAGCCCGAATTTTTTTTACATCAGAAGTTTCCGGTCCTTCCAAAACCCATTTTTTATAAAGATTTGCGCCTCTGCTTGTGTCATTTAAATATACAGTACAAACACTTTTTCCTTCATCTATAAGTTCAGTCCTAGGTTCAGCTCCAAATAATCTTTCAGTTAAGGTTCTGGAACTTGTAACTACTTGATATTTCGGAGATATATTGACATAAAATTTATCTTCATTACCAGGAGTAGTAGCTAGGACATATCCATTACGTAAAAATATTTCAGGAAGCAAACCTTTTGCTTTGTCAACTGCTTGTTTTCTTCCTTCTATTTCAAGATCTCTAACATGTAATCGATAAGCAACTTTTCCATCTATTGTAATGTAAGCAGTTATAACTCCAGAAAAATCACTATTTATATTTTTTAAAGTTATACAACCTGTGCTGCCTGCGTTATCAACTTGAAAAATTTCTCCTGTTGTATGACCTAGCTCAGTTGCCTTTCTTACTAATTCATCTAATGAGCCATTCTCTTCAATAATATCCATCCGTTCTATCTCTTCACGTTCAATTTTTCTATCTCTTCCAATAACTTCTAACATTTTAGATTACCAATTTTATTTCTCATCCTTCTTAACTTCTTCCCTGTCGATAACAATTCTTGCAATATTGCAGATCTGGTTTTCCATCTCTTTAATGTTGCTTATTACTTTAAAGACGTCAACAGAATTGTGCTTTTCAAAGAAGCCATCGCATTTATTGAATAGCTGCTCTCTTGCAGCAGCAACAGTATCTGCCAATTTTCTATCACTATTATAATGAGCTTTCATCGCATCCAGATAAGTCTTTTCGACTTCCTTATATATTTCTTTGAGCTCTTTTGTATTCACATCTTTACCGAGATTCTTTAGATGCAAACATATATTTTTGCTGTTATCTGCTATATTCTCCAAATTTAATGATAAGAACCAGGATGCCATGCCTTGAGTATTTGTTATCTGGAATTTCTCAGCAACCCTAGAGTCATTAAGTGAACTTTTTAAGATCCTGCACATAAGGAAATATAATTTGTTGACATCAAAATCACGGTAATATACGCTTTCATACATATTTTTGCCATCTATGCTCTCAATTGAATCCTGCACGATTGAACGGATAATCATATCCATCCTTCTTACTGTCTTATCGACAGATATTTCCTGCAGATTTAGAAGATCTTTTGCAACGATTCTAGTGCTAGTTAATTCAGAGATTTCCAATGCAACAAAGTCATGCAGAATCTTTCTGATGTCTTTGACTTGGTCTGCTAACCCATCGCCGTGAATAACTATTGTATTATAATTGTTGATATATGCGCTTGTAATCTCTCTTTGAATTGTAGTAAGGTCTTTCTTCTCGATGTTAATAGAGATTTCTTTCTCCTGCTTGACTTCAGGCTTTGTCTCTGGAGTAACAACAAGCTCTTTATCAGACTTTTCAAGTAGATATATAATGTCTCCTTTCTTAAGATTGTTCTTATCCAGCCAGCTTTTTGGCAAAGAAATAGTGTGTGAAGCTGCTCCGCTCTTGACTAATCGTCTTATCTGCATGGTAAACACCTTTTTTAAGCAAAATTGCCTTAAAATTCGATTAATTTTCTTTATTTTTTAAGCAAAATTTGCTTGTATTTCAATTAATTTTCTTATTTCTTTCAAAAATCCCTTTACTCTGCCTCTTTTGTATATACAACACGTTAGTATGTCCAATAGGTATATAAATATTATGGTTCTTATAGATATTAGATAAAAATGTTCCAGCAACTTCGGTTCCCGGATGTTTTTATCGAGAATCAGCTAAGCGATTGGCTGCGTTCGAAAGCTTATAAAGTCTAACTTTATATGCTTGGAACAAGCTCCTAAGTAGAAAACAGAAATTCCCTATACCTATGTTAGAAATGACATACGGACATAGGAATGCATGACACATGCAGAAATGCAACAGTTATCCGGTCAGAGATGCACTAACTGCCGCAAGACAGTTTCGTAGCATCAACGGGCGATTAGATTCGTACATCTGTACAAGAATCTTAATATCGGTTATTCGAAAGAATCTCCAGATTTACTTTGCTCATCTGATCTTCTGCCCTTAAGCACAAGCTTAAGCTATTTAGGATGCCTGTCGTTCCTTAATCCATGCTCACAAATTTCACGCTCTCAACATCATATAGGGAGAAATTGGATATAAGCAACAAATCATCTGCAACATCTTGAATCAAATTGCAGAACGTTGCAAAGTCCCAACGACAGTAAAAACAAGCAACAACTGTACATGAATATGCAACCAACGGAAAAAAGGTGATAGATAACATATAAATTTTATAAAATTAGCATATCCATGAAAAAAACAACAACTGACGACGACTAAATTGAGGCCATACTTACAAGCCCGCGCAATATGTAAGCATGAGCATGTTTGGCTGAGCGCAACCACAACCACAACTAAATGCCAAACACCAAATCTCAAACCAAACATAAAAAAATAGCCAAAGGTGAAACAACTGATGGATTAAGAGCATCACGCTCTCAAGACTTAACGAAAACTTCCTGGTAAGCCAATTTTACTAGGATATATTTACACTTCGCAGCTATCGAACTTGGGTTGCGAAGTTATATTTACACTTTACGGCTATCGAATTTGGGCTGTAAAGTTCATTTTTTTAACATTCTATGCAGCACAGCAGAAGATGTTTTGGGGGTAGGAGATTTTATTCTAAATATTAAGAATTAAGCTTAGCTAATTTTTCAGTTAATGATTTTATCATCTGCTTTATTTTATCATGGTTTAAGAGGATATAATTTTTATTTACCATAAAGCCTTCATAGCTTATCCTGTTTCTATAGTCTCTCATCTGTTGAAGAAATGCTCTTGTTGACTCATCTAAATTGTATATTTTCGAGACATAATCGATCAGCTCTTGGTGAGCACCATCTCCTTTGAACTTCACACCTTCACTTAGTGTTAATGCTTCCATTATCTTATGCAATACATCATAGTAATCTGTCAGCGTATTGCTTGGATATTTGAGAAGATCTGTTGTCTCCAGCCGTTGGAGCGTTATTTCTGCCATACTCTTCAGAGCTTTTGCCTTTTGCTTATCTGGCATCACTTTTGTTAGCATCTAGTAGCCCTCCAAAAACCCATGTAATACAATCCCATTTATTATATTATTCTTTAATTCTGTAGGATAAGCTGTAAAATTCTTCTTAATATGCAATTCAATTTTTCTTTTAAGCTTTTTCTCAAAATTGCTAAAATCTAACTTTTCTTCAATCCCTTCAATGAACAAATCAATATCACTGTCTTCAGTGTCTTCTCCACGCCTGTAGCTTCCAAAGAGAACTATCGCTTTAGGAGCAAGTTTTTCTTCCAAATATTTTATCAAGCCAGAGTCCAGCAGACTTGTCAGGTTGTAAAGCATCTTATACATGTAAAACTCCTTATTTTCCTTATTTGCTTTGTATACAGGAAAATTTCTCTTGCCTTTTTTTTGGGATTGTTGAGTTATTATGCCTTGCTTCACCAATTTCAGTAGGTTGGATTTTACAGAAGTATGCGCAATCGTAGTATTTCTGCTGATATCCATTAGATAGTGCTCTTTACTTGGCTCTATAAAGAAGACTTCAATAACATGCGACATACTACTTTTTTGTAACATATATTATAATAATGTAATACATCTATTTAAGGCTTGCGGTCGTAAGAACAAAGGTATAATTCCAAACCCCTCGCATAACATGCCAACATCTATCTGAAACCAAAACATTTAAATATATAGAGGTATATTATAATATACTAAATGAGAAAATTAGAAAACTATCTGAAATTAGAAAAGTTAGAAGCATCAAAGAGTAATCTAGTGCCGTCCATCTTTTCAGAGAATTATTACAATATCTTAAGAACAAGGATACAAGGCAAGAAGCTTGATGCCAATGAAAGATATTATTACAGCCATTTTATCAGGAAAAAAGTAGAAGGCATGATTGAGTTATTTGAGCTGGATGAATCTGCCAATGGAAGAGGATATATCAGAAAAGAGCGAATAGCTAAAGCAAACAGGCTATTAAAAAAATATTCAAGAAAGCACAAGAACATGAAGATTCTTATCTCAGGCTCTTTTCTTTATAATGAAAGATACAATGATATCGATATTTTTATCATCTCAAAATATGATAAAGAAGATTATCGCAAAGAAAATGTCCATGTGAATTACCTGCCTGCAGATGTTGAAAGAACACTTTTTTTTCAGTCAGTTTACGCAGTCAGCATCTCAAATTTTAAGGCAAAAGCTGTCGTTGAAGAAGACTTTGACATAAGCGATATCCTGCATCTTTATGAAGTGGCAGTCTTGCTTATTATGCAAAAAGACGATTATTTGCAGGAATTAAGAGACTTAATTTTAAGGCTTGAGTACATCTCAAACAAAGTGATACTTAATTCTATGCAATTAAAGATCATAACAGATAAGATTGTAGGCAGCAAAAACCCGATCAAACTAATCAGCAAGTATCTGATAGCAAAAGTTATAAATGCATATAACGTGCCTGCATTAAAGGCAACATTGGCTAGATTCATCAAAAAAAATAGTTTGCCTGGAAAAAAACATGAGATATATCCTAACTGGAAGATATATATCGAAACGTATAAGGAGGCGATAGAAGTTGTTGCATGATGAGGCCATGGCTAAAATTCGAGAAATCTTAGGCGATAATATTAGTTTTGAAGGACATTTCAACACAGTGTTTGACAGCCTTAAAGAGAACAGGCAGCAACAGATCATCAATTGGGTAAGGAATTGTAAGGAAGGGAAGACGATGGCAATAAGCTCTGACAGGATAAAAGACCTGCTAGGATTCATATTGCGATTTAGAGACACTAATTTTAGGATAATCCTCACTAAAAAGAAGAATGAATATTTTATAGCATTATTCTTAGACAAGCATAAGTATTATGAGAATGAGAGAAGAAAGCTGGGGATATGATAAGAAGTACAGCTGCGTAAAAAACAGCTGTATCTGCAGCCAAGAATGACTTTAGATATCGCCTATACAGAAAGTCACGGATTATTCAATGCCTTATCTACGTCTGCTCTTTTAGGCTTATCCAATATTGCAACCTTATAATCTTGCGTAGGTGTAAATGTGCTCAAGCGCTGTTTTGTAGCAGCATCTGGATCAAAGAATACTGCAAGAGTAAGAGCTGTCCCATTTACTGGATTATATTCTATGATTAAGTCAGGAGTTAGAGTTCCAACTCCAGGAATAACTGTTAGTTGATTTGCATACATATCTGCTATCATTGGATTATTAGGTGCTCCTGCAAAACTATTGCCAACAGCGGTTGGATTTGTAGGATTAAAATTTCTAAAATAGGCTGCATAACTAACTGCTTCTGTTGAAGTTATAACTTCTGTTAAATATCTATTAGTATCACCTACAACCAATTGACCAAAGCTTACATCTCCGCCCCATGTTCCGTTAGCGTATCCGTTTTGCGCAGTATCCTTTACTTTTAGGGTAATCTTTCCTGCCTGATCAAGAACAAATTCAAGCAAAGATTCTGTGCTTGTTAATGCATTTGAACCAAGTATAGTATCTAAATCTCCTAACTGCTGGCCAAATAGCATTCCTTGATAAAATGGTAATCTTCTAACATACTTTAATAAAATTCCTGCATTAGGATTTGAGAGAGTAGGATTGTCTTTTAAGCTTCCGTCAATTACATATGATGAATGAGGATTTGTATAGAATGTGCCTGCAGTTGAAGCTGCATTTCCGCTTTTGTCTTTTAAAGCAATTCTCACATTATATTTTCCATTAGACAGATTGTTAGGCAACGTCAGTGTTACAGCATTGCTGATATCCTTCTGAGTAACAGGAGTTTCATCGCTGAAATCGCCGTCATTATCAGTATCAATCGTAACTTCTACTTCTAGCTCAGATATTGCATCTTTATCATCACTGCCATCTGCTTTGCCTTGAAATGCCTGACCTAATACAGGGTTTTTAGGAGTATATTCTACTTTAGTGATTGTTGGCTTTGTAGTGTCTGGTGTTGGTTGTGGACCGCCGCCGCCTCCACCTCCTCCACCGCAGCTAGAGCCTGAGCATGTTACAGCTATTAAAAATCCCAATGCTAGCTTCAAGTTCATATAATTTGTTGTTCTCATTTTTTAACTCACGCTCTTCTGTATGGTTTGTAGATTATTAGTTTCAAGAATTTCATCTATTGCATTATTAGGATTATTAGGATCAGCAATTGCTGTTATGTTATGTGTTGTGCCAGTTATATCTGGGACTATAAATCTCACATAATCATACACCAACAAAAATTCTCCTGCCTTTATCGTTGGAGTATCTGGCTGGGTACGGAATCCATCCTGGAAATCCAATTTCCATTGGACATTGTTTGCATCTGCATTTCCTATGTTTCTTATAATGAATTTGATCAATGTATCTACAGAGGTTGTTGGATTTACTGGAGACCTTACCTGCAATTGCTCAACGACCAGATCTGGTAATCCAGTAACATCAATGCTAAAGTTCTGCACAGTAATTCCTCCATGCTTATCATCAAACTCCATCATTACTGTATGCTGGCCTTTCTGCGACACTAAAGGTGTCCATGAGATTACACCTGTATTAGTATCAATTGTCATTCCTGTTGGGTTTGTAAGTAATCTATATTCTCCACCTTGGCCTTCATCAGTCGCCTCTACATTATAGGAATATGAGCGAGTTACTGTCGCAGATGTGATTGCTGTTGAAGTTATTTGCGGCGCTGCATTAACTACATCTATCGTAAATGACTCAGTATCTATTAATGATCCATCCGATACTTGCACTGTCACAGCATTACTGCCGACCTGCGCATTATTAGGCAGCCATGTGATCTTGCCTGTTGAATCTATCTGCATCCCTGAAGGCATTTGCGACAGAGAATACTGCAAATTTGTATTATCAACATCTGCTGCAACAACATCCAATGTAAATTGAGAGTCTTCAGTCGCTGATTGTATTGAGATTGGAGTGATGGAAGGTGGGTCATTTACTGGATTAATAGTAACTCTGAATGTTCTTTCGGCAAATGCGTTTTGTGAATCGTTTACTCTAACAGTTACATCACTAAATCCGTTTTTGTCTTGTTGTGTCGTGCAGTCAACAAATCTGTTGATGTCAATAACACAGTTAACTATTGCCGCATTAGATTGTGATTGTATACTATAAGTCAAACCATTAGCTGCTGTCTCAACATCTGAAGCTAATGCCTGCATATCAAAGATATCATTTTGCAATCCAGAGTCTTCATCATAAGTCTTATCTGATAAAGAAGATAATGTAGGAGCATCATTGACTGCATTAACATTGATTGTCATTATACTTTCAGTAGAATAATCCTTTCCATCGCTTACTTTAAATTGAAAAGTTGTATAAGGATTGCCATTTGCATTTTGCACAGGCATAAATTTTAAATTACTTATGTCTGTTGCAGTAATTTCCTGATTTAAATTTACATTATTGCCTGATAATTGCAAAGAACCTTGATTAGGAAGTGAAGTAATCTGTACTTTCTGCAATGAATCACCTGCATCTGTATCAGCAAAATTAAAATCATTTGTAGCAAGAGTTAAAGTTATGTCTTCATTTGTTGAAAGTGTGTTGGATGAGGAGGTTGGGATAGCATTAACAGAAGTAACTGTTATACTTACTACCTGTTCATTTGAATTAGATGCACCATCATTTGCAATTAATGTACACGAAGCAGCACCATTATAATTTAAAGCTGGAGACATAACAAAGTTATTACCGTTGATTAAGCAATCAACCTTATTAGTATCTTCTGCCGTAATCATAAAAGTAAATGAACTACTATCAACATCTGTAACAAATTGAGGCAAGTTAGCTAAAGTAGTTTGAGTATTTTGAGCAAATTGCTGTGGAGGAATAGTGTTTAATACAGGAGCGTCATTCACAGCATTCACAGTCACAAGCAGATTAAATGAAACGCTATTATCTGTGCCGTCATTAACAATAACAGGAACTGTCAATGCGCCA
>Ga0209211_10000588_pt1 | contig 73412 bp, 67 predicted proteins | sample RifGroA2_FD_183992 | JGI IMG/M metagenome (GOLD analysis project Ga0209211, IMG submission 183992) | Groundwater microbial communities from Rifle, Colorado, USA - Groundwater A2 (SPAdes) (version 2) | ecosystem: Environmental > Aquatic > Deep subsurface > Groundwater | place: Rifle, Colorado... | reverse complement strand
CGGCGACGAGCAGCGGTGCGGCAACTGAACCGGAAGCAACGCGTCCGCCTGCCGGCACGACCGGCCATGACGTGCGCAGTAGACTGCAGTTACCTCTCCCAACCATCTGGAGGCCGCCATGCAACCGACCTGGATTCTTGTTGCCGATCGCGCCCGTGCGCGCCTGTTCACGCCGAACGCCGAAGGCGATGCGCTCGATGAGCTGAAGGATTTCGTCAACCCGGAGGGGCGCAAGCCCGAACAGGCATACAGCTACGATCGTCCGCCGCGCACGATGGACAGCATGGGGCCCGCGCGTCACGCCATCGAGCCGTGGACGACGTCGGAAGAAAAGGTGGCCGCCCGCTTCGCGCACGAGCTCAACGATGTTCTCGAGCGCGGCCGCGTCGATCACAGTTACGAGCGCCTGATCCTGGCGGCGCCGCCGCGCTTCCTCGGTGTGCTGCGCAAGGCGCTGGGCAAGCAGGTTCGCTCCTGCGTAGTGGCGCAGGTCGACAAGGACCTGAGCACGTTGCCGGCACGGGAGATCCAGCAAACGCTGGCGCCGCAGATCGGCCATTGACAGCGGTGGCGGCGTGCGCGCGCGGTATGGCGCCGCGCGCTCGCCCGAACCCGAAGCGCGCCCTGCAGCCACCTGTCGCGAACCGGTCGCTGATCTGACACTCTTGGCGCGGACGACTGGCTGGCCGCAGGGGATTTCATGAGTGGAAAATTGGACCTGGCGGCTTTTACCTGCCAGCCCATCGCCTTCGTGCGCTCGCCCTACGCGCGTCGCATCGATGCGCCGCACCAGTCCACCGTGGTGCAGGGCACCCAGACCGGTGATGCCGCCGAGGCAACGATCGAGTTCATCGCTGATTTTCCGGTCGCCGCTTTCAAGGATCTATCCGGCTTCCAGCGCATCTGGCTGTTGTTCGTCTTCCATCGCAGCGAGGGCTGGAAGGCGGAAGTGAAGCCGCCGCGCGGCGGCGCCAAGCGCGGCGTGCTTGCCACGCGTTCGCCGCACCGGCCGAACGCCATTGGTTTGTCGGCGGTGGAATTGATTTCCATCGAAGGTCGCAGTCTGCGCGTGCGCGGCGTCGACCTGCTCGACGGCACACCGATCCTGGACATCAAGCCATACGTGCCCTACGCCGACGCCTTCCCCGATTCCGCCGCCGGCTGGATCGACGCCATGGATGCAGTCAGCGGTCGGCACTCTGCCCCCGGCCCCCGCCGCCCGCGCAAACCCGTGTAGGAGCGGCTTCAACCGCGATAGCTGTTGTGGGAGCGGCTTCAGCCGCGATAGCTGTGCGACGCAATTCTTGGTGAAGAGCTATCGCGGCTGAAGCCGCTCCCACATGGCTGAAGCCGCTCCCACGACAGCGGGTTAGCGCCAGTCGACGCCGTCGAAGATCTTTTGTTGGGTGGCGGTCAGGGCGAAGAGGAGATCGCTGCGAACGCGGGGTTGGTCGCTGTTGGCGTCTGGGACCGGCAGGCCGCTGGAGACGGCCAGAGACGCTCGCGGTCCAGCCAGCGTTGCGTTCATTCGTTCGATCTGGCCGCGCGTGAACATGAACATGGCGCCGTCATCGACGTAGTCCATGTAGTTCATGAACATGTCGCCGTGCGGCGCGTTGTTGCAGGAGATCCTGGGATAGCTCGGCGCGCCTTCGTTCGGACCGCCCTGGTTGGGTGTGTCGGTGACGCTGTCCGAGCGTTGGCAGCTGTCCTGGTCGTCGCCCCAGATGTGCAGCAGGTTGAGCCAATGGCCCACCTCATGCACGCACGTGCGGCCGCGATCGTAGTGGTCGATGACGTTGCCGACCCTGCCAAAGGCGGTGGTCCGGATGACCACGCCATCGGTGTCGGCCGCGCCACCCGGAAACTGCGCGTAGCCAAGCAGGCCGTCGTCGAGGGGACAGACCCACAGGTTCAGATAGTCGTCGCGCGGCCAGGCTGCCACGCCGGTGGGAGCAGTCTTGATCAACGCGTCCAGCTGCCGGGTCGCGCCCGATGAGGCGTCGTAGGGAAACTTCCTGGCGTCGGTCCGGAAGCGGGTGATGCCGGTCGTCGGCCGTCCCTGCGGATCGCGCTGGGCCAGCGCGAACTCGATCAGCGCATCGCCGGCGTTGGCCTGGAAGGCCGCTGGAATGGCAGTACGGTCCGCATTTCGAAAGCGGAAGTCTTCATTGAGCACTTCGAGCTGACTGTGGACTTGTTGCTCGGAAATATTTTCTTCAGCCGTGCGATACACGACGTGGACCACGACCGGAATGGTGATCACCTGCGTGCGTGGCAACGGACGCGCCATTCGGGTGAAGCTTTCGATCCGCCGCCGTCGCGTCCGGTAGGCCTCGTCGGTCGCGGCAAGTTCGAAGTGGTGGGGCATGGTGGCGCAGATGCGACGCTGGCGACTCATGGTGGAATCCTGTGGGGCCGACTCGCCGACAGGTTAACCCACCCGAAGAAAAAACCGCGCCGAAGCGCGGTTTTTCGTGTTCGAACGAGTGCGCAACAATCAGGTGCGTGTCCGCCCGCGCGTAAACAGGTTGACGATAGCAAGCAGGACTATCGCGCCCAACAGCGACACCAGGAAAGACCCAACGGAAAGTCCGGCATTGATCGTGCCGACGCCGACCAGCGGCGAGATGAACCAGCCGGCCAGCAGGGCGCCGATGATTCCGACCACGATATTCAAGATGATGCCCTGTTGCGCATCACGTTTCATGACAATGCTGGCGAGCCATCCGACGACGCCACCGATCACCAACCAAACGATAAGGCCCATGACATTTCTCCTAGTGAAATGAAGTCCGATTTCATCCGCATCGCCATCTATGGCAACTTGTTCATGCAAGGCGAATATGCGCTGAAATGCGTGTACGAGTTCTGAATAGCGCGCACCGTTTGCCTAATGTTCAAAAAACACCGGCTTGTTCATCGTGTCGAGCACGGTTCGCGTGGTGCCGCCGAGGATCAGCTCGCGCAGCCGCGAATGACCGTAGCCGCCCATCACCAACAGGTCGGCATTGGTTTCGTCGACATGACGCACCAGGCTTTCGGCTTCCGATCGTCCCTGCATCTGCTTGGCCACGATATTCACCGGCATGCCCAAGTGGGAAAGCTTCTGCGCGATGCGCTCGCCCGGCCCTTCGGGCTCCTCGGCCCGGGTTTTGTCCGGATCGATGATCAACAGCTCAAGGTGGGCGCCGGCTTCCAGGATCGGCAGCACGTCATGCACGACTCGGGTCGCCTCGCGCGAAGGTTGCCAGGCCAGCACTACCCGCTTTGGACTGGCTGGCAGCGGCGCGCCGGCCGGTACCACGATCACCGGTCGGCCCGACTGCATCAGCAGCGACTCGAAGGTTGCGCTCGTGGCTGAGTCCGCGGCCGCATCCGATTCCCGGCCGCCCATGACCGTCAAGTCGAAATAACGCGCCCGCGCCGCAAAGGCTCGTCCCCGACCGGCAGCGGTGGCTTCGAGAATCTGCACATCCGATTTCACGTGGGACTGGGCTAGCCGCCGCCGCGTCTTGTCGACCAGCGTTTCCGCAGCTTCCCTGGCCTGGTTGTACGCCTTGGTGCTGGCTTCGTTGGCGGCGAAGCCGACTTCCGAAAAATAGGGCGCCGGCACTTCCAAGGCAACCAGCGCAGAAATCTGCGCACTATTCGCCGAGGCGAGCGCAATGGCCGATTCGAGGGCAGCGTCGTCGCTGGACGAGCCGAGAATTGGCAGGAAGATGTCTTTGATCATGGTCCTCTCTCCGGTGGACGAAAAAAGGTGTTGGGCAAAGCGTGCCCGCAAAAAAAGTCTATACCTGTCGGTTGGCCAGATACGCACCGGCTGGCCCCTGGCGAGCGCCGGTTCAGCTGCGGTATCCAATTGAAAAAACGGCGCAGCGTGGGCGCCGTTCGTGGCTGGTTCGGGTTACCAGACCTGGACTCTTTTTTCCGGCGGCAGGTAGCGCTGCTGACCGGCTTTCACGCCGAAGGCGGCGTACCACGCATCCAGATTGCGCACTGTCTCGGAACGGTATCTCGCCGGCGTGTGCACGTTGGTGAGCAGGCTATTGCGCAGGGCCGCATCGCGAACCTTGCTGCGCCAGGCCTGGGCCCAGCCCAGGAAGAAGCGTTGGTCGGGCGTCAGGCCTTCCAGGGTGACCGCGGGTTTGCCCTGTTGGGACAGTGTGTAGGCGTCGTAGGCTGTGGCCAGGCCGGCGACGTCGGCTATGTTTTCGCCCAGGGTCAGCTTGCCGTTCACCGCCGCATCGGGGAATGGCCGGTAGCTGTCGAACTGCGTGGCCAGCGCGGCGCCGGCCGCGTCGAAACGGGTGAGGTCTTCCGGCGTCCACCAGTTCGACAAGCGGCCGCTCTCATCGAACAGCGCGCCGCTGGAGTCGAAGCTGTGGGTGATCTCGTGGCCGATCACGCCGCCGATGGCGCCGTAGTTGACGGCATCGTCGGCACTGCCGTCGAAGAACGGCGCTTCCAGGATCGCGGCCGGAAAGATCAGGCGGTTTTCCAGCGGCAGGTTCATCGCATTCACTTGCTGCGGCAGCAGGTACCACTCGGTGCGGACCACCGGCGTGCCCAGCTTGGCGAGGTTGCGCTGGTATTCGAACCGCTCGGCACGCGCGGCATTGCCCAGCGCATCGCCGGCGCGAATTTCGAGCGCGGTGTAGTCGCGCCACACGTCGGTGTAGCCCATGCCGACCTGGAGCCCGGCCAGCTTGGCTTTGGCGCGCGCCTTGGTCTGCGCCGTCATCCAGTCCAGGCGATCGATGCGCCGGTCGAATGCGGCCAGGATGTTCTTGACCATTTCATCGGCGCGCGCTTTGGTCTGGGGGCTGAAATGCCGTTGCGCGTAGATCTTGCCCACCGCCTCGCCGAGCGCGTTGTTGACCGAGGTGACGGCGCGTTTCCAGCGGTCCTGCTGTTGCGGCGTGCCGCTCAGCGCGGTGCCGTAGAAGGCGAAGCTCTCGTCGGCGAAGGCTTTCGGCAACAGACTCGAGGCGCGGTCGAGCGCGTGAAAAGCCAGATAGTCCTTCCAGGTATCCAGCGACTGCGAAGCGGTCAGCCCGGAAATGCCGCGAATGGCCATGGGCTGCCAGACGATGAATTCGGCAGGTTCGAGCAGGCCCGCTCCGTCGAAGAACGCATTCCAGTCCAGTCCCGGCGCCTTGCTGGCAAAATCCGTTCGGCTCCAGTAATTCGCGCCGGCCTTGATGTCGTTGGTTTCTTCCTGCGTCGCGTGCGTGCGAGCGATGGCGGTTTCCAGTTCGAGGATGCGCCTGGCCTTGGCCTGCGCATCGGCGATGCCGGCGAGCTCGAACACCTTCGCGATGTGCGCCACATATTGCTGGCGCAGTTCCGCCATGCGTCCGCCGGCAAGATAGAAGTCCCGATCCGGCATGCCCAGTCCGCCCTGCAACAGGTACGGCGCATATTGCGCGGGCTTGTCCAGATGCTGTGCCACCCAAAGGCCGAACAGGCGGTCGGTGTAGTAATCGGTGGCGTTCATCAGGTCGACGTCGGCGCGCAGCGTCTGGCCGATGGCGCGGGCCAGCGCGGCGCGGTCGGCGATCGCGGCAATGGCGTCGAGTTCGGGCTGGACGGGTGCCAGGCCTTTGGCTTCGATCGCGGCTTCATCCATGAAGGCGCTGTAGTAGTCGCCAATCTTTCGTGCTTCGCCGGTGGCGCCCTTGTTCGCGGCGGCTTCTTCGATGATCGCCCGGGTCCGCGACAAGGCTTTTTCGGTCAGCGCGGTGAAGCTGCTGTAGCTGGAACGATCGGCGGGAATTTCGGTGTTCGTGTGCCAGGTGCCGTTGGCGTACTCGAAGAAGTCGTCACCGGGCGCCACGCTCCGATTCATCCCGGCGGTGTCGAGACCAAAGCTGCCGAACACGGGCTTGGCCGGCGCGGCAGGCGGGGGCGGGGGCACCGCCGCCGTGGGTGCCGGCGCCGGCTTGCTGCAGGCGCCGAGCACGATTGCCAGCAAAGCGGCGGCCAATGCCGGCAGCTGACTGCGGTTGAGTCGACGGGGGTTGGTCATGGCGTGCTTCCGGCAGGGAGAGCGCCAAAGGATAGGCGTTCTGTCGACGTCCTGCAGCGGCGGGCGGTGGCGGTGCCACCGGTGCGCGCAGGTTCAGCAACCTTGCTCGGGAGCGAACGCGGGAAACCGCCAGGGTGGGGACCCGCGCCTTCGCGAGGTATAAGAGTCGGGACTGTTCCATCGGAAGACATCTACGACTATGCGAATCCTGAGCGCGATCGCGCTAATCCTCGTCGCGGCTGCCTGCAGCCGAACCAGCAACCCGCCGCCGGCGACGACTGCGCCGACGGCACAGCCCGGCGTTGCGGCGTCGTCCGCGCCGCCAGCCGTTGCCGAACTTCCTGCTCCGCCACCCGAGAGCAAGGCGAGCGCGCCGACGACGCGACGCAAGGCAGCGACCGCGTCGGGTACGCGTCTGCGGGCGGCGACGCCGCCGCCGCCACCCCGCGATACGCGCACCGACGATGACCAGGCCGCGCGCGACTTCCAGGCCGAGCAAGAGCAGCGCGACCGTGAATTGCTGGAGCGGGACGCGGAAGACGCGTTGGCCCGCGATCCGCAGGAAATCCAGGAAGGCGAGCGCTACGCGGAAGAGGATGAGGTGCCGCCCATCGATGAGGACGAGCCCTTCGATGAACCACCGCTCGATGACGACTATCCGCCGGAAGACGACTACCCGCCCGAGGATGAATACCCGCCGGAAGACGCGTACCCACCGGAAGACGATTACCCGCCCTATGACGGTTGAGCGCCCGGGATCATTTGTCCTCGGGTGAATGGTGAAACGCGCCAACGCTTTCGCGTCGGGGCAGCCGCGTCGGCCAGCCTCCGGCCATCGCCCGGTACAACTGGATCACTCCACTGAGACTGCGCGTGCGGCTTTGCGCCCAGGCATCCTGCGCCTGCAGGTTGCTGCGCTCGGCGTCCAGCACGTCCAGCAGCGTGCCGGCGCCGGCTTCGAAACGGGTGCGGGCAAGCGCGGCGGCGCGGGCGCTGTCTTGCGCCGCGCCTTGCAGGCTTTGATCTTCGACGCGGGCCTTGTCGTAGCGAACCAATGCGTTCTCGGTTTCCTCCAGCGCCAGCAACACCGTCTGCTGGTAGCGCGCCAGCTCGCCGGCGGCCTCGGCGTTGCTTGCGGCGATGCGGGCGCGGACCCGGCCGACGTCGAGAAACGACCAGTCCACGCCGAGCGCCACCAAGCGGGTTTCGCTGTCGCGCGCGAATAGCGCACCGCTGTCGACCGATTGGCTGCCCAATAATCCCCCGAGCGTGAAGCGTGGAAACAAGTCCGCGGTCGCCACGCCGATGCGAGCGGTCGCCGCATGCAAGCGGTGTTCGGCGGCAGCCACGTCCGGGCGCCGGCGCAGCAATTCGCCGGGTGTGCCGGGATCGAGTCCGGGCGGCAGTGCCGGCAGTGTCCTGGACGCTTCCAATTCGGCAACCAATGCCCCGGGCTGCCTGCCGCTGAGTACCGCCAGCCGATGCGCTGCCATGGCGATCTGCGCTTCCAGCGCCGGAATACGCGACGAGGTAGTTTGCAGCTGCGCCTGGGCCCGGGCGACATCGAACTCGGTTCCGCGTCCGGCGGCCAGGCCGCTATCGACCAGGCGCAGGGTTTCAGACTGGCTCTGCGCATTTTTCCTGGCTACTTCCAGCCGCTCCTGCAAGCCGCGCAACGCCATGTACTGGTTGGCGACTTCGGCGACGATGCTTACCTGCATCGCTTGCAGATCAGCACCAGCAGCGTCGGCGCCGGCATGGCGCGCCTCGATATTGCGGCGGATGCGTCCGAAAAGATCCAGTTCCCAGCTGGCGACAAACTTCGCCTCGTAGTTGCGCTGGTCGCGATCGTCGCGCGACGTCCCGGGAGCCTGGTCGGCGCTGAGGCGCGAGTCACCGGCGCTGGCCTCAGCGGTCAGCGTCGGCATCCGGTCGAACCTCGCGCCTCGTGACGCGGCATTGGCGGCGTCGTAGCGGCTCAGGGCAATGCGCAGATCGTGGTTGGCGAGCAGACTCTGCTCGACCAGTTCGCTCAGTTGCCGATCGCCGAAGCTGCGCCAGAACTCCCGGTCCTGCGCACGCGGCGGCGTGCCCGGTTCCTGGCTGCCGTCGCGCAGGAATCGATCGGCGGTATCCGTCACCGGCCGCACATGGTTCGGCCCGACGGCGCAGGCGGCCAGCATGGCGCTGAGCACGGCCGCCGCGAGCGGTCGCATCAACAAGGGATTACGCATGGACGATCTCCGAAAGAGTGCTCGAGCCGTGCGCGACCAGTGGCCGGGCCACCAGCTTGCGCAATGCGACGTAGAACACCGGCGTGAGGAACAGGCCGAACAAGGTGACGCCGAGCATGCCGGCGAAAACCGTGATGCCGGTGACCGACCGCACTTCGCTGCCGGGACCGCTGCCGATCAGCAGGGGCACCGTGCCGGCGATGAAGGCAATGGAAGTCATCACGATCGGCCGCAATCGCAGGCGGCAGGCTTCCAGGGCCGCTTCGACCACGCCCTTGCCCTGCAGCTCCAGCTCGCGGGCAAATTCGACGATCAGGATCGCGTTCTTGCAGGCCAGGCCCATCAACACCACCAGTCCGACCTGCACGAACACATTGTTGTCGCCGCCAGTCAGCCAGACGCCGAACAGGGCGGACAACAAGGTCATCGGCACGATCAGGATGACCGCCAGCGGCAGCGTCCAGCTTTCATACAATGCGGCGAGCACGAGGAAGGCGAGCAGTATCGACAGTGGAAAGACGATCAGTGCCGCCTTCCCCTGCGTAGCCTGCTGATAGCTCAGGTCGGTCCACTCGATGTTCATGCCGTTGGGCAGCACATGAGCAGACATCTCCTGCAGCTTGGCCATTGCTTCGGTCGACGACAGCAGGCGCGGATCGGCTTCGCCGATCAGATCGGCCGCCGGATAGCCGTTGTAGCGGATCACCGGATCCGGGCCGTAGGTCTGGCTGATGCTGACCATGCTGCCGATCGGCACCATCTCGCCATTGGCATTGCGCGTGCGCAGGTTGGCGATGTCTTCCAGGCCATCGCGGTAGCGACTGTCGGCTTGCGCGATCACCTGGTAGGTGCGCCCGAAGCGATTGAAGTCGTTGACGTAGGCCGATCCAAGATAGGTTTGCAGCGTGTCGAACAGCTCGGTCAGCGGCACGCCCTGCGCCTTGGCCTTGTCGCGGTCGACCTGGGCGTCGAGCTGCGGCACGTTGGCCTGGTAGGTGCTGATCGGAAAGAACAGCCCCGGGGTCTGCGAGATCGCGCCGGAGAATGCACCGACCGCGTTCTGCAACTGGCCATAGCCCAGGCCGGCGCGATCCTGCACGAACATCGAATAGCCCGAACCCTGGCCGAGGCCGAGAATCGGCGGCGGCATGATGGCGAAGGCAAAGCCTTCTTTCATGGCGGCGAACTTCTGGTTGATCTCGGCGGTGATCTGCGCGGCGCTTTGCTTGCGCTCGCTGTGCGGCTTCAGCGGAAAAAACACGGTGCCGGTATTGGGCGTGTTGGTGAACTGCAGTGCATTCAGACCTGGAAACGCCACTGCATCCTGCACGCCGTCGACACCCAGCGCGATCGTGCTCATCTTGCGGATCATCGCGTCGGTGCGCGCCAGCGATGCGCCTTCCGGCAATTTGACGCCACCAATCAGGTACAGCTTGTCCTGGGTCGGGATGAAACCGCCCGGCACCGCGCTGAACATCACGCCGGTGGCGACCAGAAGCGCGGCGTAGACCGCGAACACCGCGCCACGTTTGCCGAGTGCACGCGAGACCGCGCCCTGGTAGCCCACCGAACTGCGCGCAAAGAAGCGATTGAAGGGGCGGAAGATCCAGCCGAACAGGCGTTCGATCAGCCGCGACGGTGCGTCCTTGGCGGCGTCGTGCGGCTTGAGCAGGGCCGCCGCGAGGGCGGGCGACAAGGTCAGCGAGTTGATCGCGGAAATGACCGTGGAAATGGCGATGGTGGCCGCGAACTGCTTGTAGAACTGCCCGGTCACGCCATCCAGGAACGCCATCGGCACGAACACCGCGCACAACACCAATGCAATCGCCACGATCGGACCGGAGACTTCCTTCATCGCCTGGTGCGCGGCGGCGAGCGGTGTCATGCCCTGGCCGATATTGCGCTCGACATTCTCGACCACGACGATGGCGTCATCGACCACGATGCCGATGGCCAGCACCAGGCCGAACAGGGTCAGCGTGTTGATGGAAAAGCCGAGCAGGTACAGCGCGGCGAAGGTGCCAATGATCGAGACCGGTACGGCCAGCAGCGGGATGATGGACGCGCGCCAGGTTTGCAGGAACAGGATCACCACCAGCACCACCAGCAGCGTCGCCTCGAGCAAGGTGGTGACCACCGCCCTGATCGAATCGCGCACGAAGACGGTCGGGTCGTAGACGACTTCATAGCTCATGCCGGCGGGAAACCGCGTGGCCAGTTCGGCCATCCGCGCGCGCACTGCATCCGACAAGGCGATGGCGTTGGCGCCCGGTGACTGGAAGATCGGAATGGCGACGGCGTCCTTGTTGTTGAGCTGCGAGCGCAAGGTGTAGTTGCCGGCGCCGAGTTCGATGCGGGCGACATCCGACAAGCGGACGATCTCGCCGTCGTTGCCGCTCTTGATGACGATGCGGCCGAACTCTTCTTCCGTCTGCAAGCGCCCCCGTGCATTGATCGAAACCAGGAAGTCGCTGTTGATCGGCGTCGGCTCGGCGCCCAATTGGCCGGCGGACACCTGCACGTTCTGCTCACGCACCGCGCGCACGACATCGCCCGCGGTCAGCCCGCGCGCGGCGACCTTGTTCGGATCCAGCCACAGGCGCATCGCATAGTCGCCGGAACCGAACAAGGCCGCCTGGCCAACGCCAGGAAGGCGGGCCAGCTCGTCCTTGATCTTCAGTGTCGCGTAGTTGCGCAGGTACAACGAATCGTACTTGCCGTTCGGCGACAGCAGGTGCACGACCATGGTCAGGGTTGGCGACTGCTTCTGCGTGGTGACGCCCTGTCGGCGCACGTCTTCCGGCAGGCGCGCCTGCGCCTGGCTGACCCGGTTCTGCACCTGCACCTGCGCCTGGTCCGGATCGGTGCCCGGACGGAACGTAACCGTCGTCACCAACACACCGTCGCTGCCGGCGACAGACTTCATGTACATCATGTCCTCGACGCCGTTGATCGCTTCCTCCAGCGGCGCGGCGACGGTTTCAGCGATTACTTTGGGATTCGCTCCCGGGTATGTCGCACGCACTTGCACGGTCGGCGGCACCACATCCGGGTATTCGCTGATCGGCAGTTGCGGAATCGCGATCAGCCCGGCCGCGAAGATCACGATCGATAACACGGCAGCGAAGATCGGCCGGTCGATGAAGAACTTGGAAAAGTCCATTTGCAGTTTCCTTGGGCGGCGCGCAGCCGCGACGACAATCGGTTCCAGTTATTTCGCGGCGACGGCGACGGTATCGGCAACCGGCGGAACCGCCGATTTCTCCATGCCGACCACGGCGGCCTTGATCGGCATGCCCGGGAAGAACACCTTCTGCACGCCATCGACCACGACTTTGTCGTCCGGCGCCAGTCCCGAACTGACCACGCGCAAGCCGTCGATCATCCGGCCCAGGGTAATGTCCTTGCGCTGGGCAGTGCTGTCGGCGCCAAGCACGTAGACATACTTGCGGTCCTGGTCGGTGAGTACCGCTTTGTCGTCGATCAGCAGCGCCTTGAACTCGGCGCTGCCCTCCAGCTGCACGCGGGCGAACAACCCGGGCGTGAACGTGCGCTCGGGGTTGGCCAATACGGCGCGCGCGCGAATGGTGCCGGTCTTCGGGTCGACCTGGTTATCGATGAAGTCGACGGTGCCGGCGTGCGGGAAACCCTGCTCGTTGGCCAGGCCCACGCGCACCGGATTGTGCGTGCGTGCGCGCTTGCCCGTGCGTGCCAGCTCGTTGTAGCGCAGGTGGGTTTGTTCGTCGCTCTCGAAATAGACGTGCACCGGGTCCAGCGAAACCAACGTGGCGAGCAGCGTGGCATCGGCCTGCGCCAGGTTGCCGGTGGTGACCAGTGCGCGGCCCACGCGACCGGAAATCGGCGCGCGCACTTCGGTGAACTGCAGGTTCAAGCGCGCCGTGGCGACCGCTGCTTCGGCACCACGCACTGACGCTTCGCTCTGCGCACTGGCGGCGTGGCGGGCCTCGAATTCCTCGCGCGAAATCACCTTGGCGTCGATCAGGGTCTGCGCGCGGGCGTCCTGCGTCCGTGCCAGCCGCGCTTCGCTGCGCGCACGCTCGAGTGCCGCCTGCGCCTGCGCGAGAGCGGCCAGGTAGGGACGCTGGTCGATGACGAACAGCAGGTCGCCCTTGCTGACTTCCTGGCCTTCCTGGTAGGCCACGCGATCGATGTAGCCGCTGACCCGCGGGCGCAAGTCGACCGTTTCCGCGGCGCTGATGCGCCCGGTGAAATCATCCCATTCGCGCACGTTGCGCGAGACGACGGACGCGACGCTGACTTCCGCCGCCGGGGGGCCGACAGGCGTTGCCGCCTGGCTGCCACAACCTGCCGCAGCCAGCGCGATCAGGATGCCCGCCGACAGCGACAGCAGTGCTGGGGCCGCATGGCGAAAAGAATTGGTTGGTTTCATGGGGTCTATGCCTTCTTGTTGTTCGGTGAGAGGAGGGGCTTGAGCAACGACCAGGTGTCGTCGAGCGCGCGTTGGGCAGTGGTGTCGATAGGTGGGCCGGCGTCGTGCATGGCGGCTCGCGAGGTTGCAGAAAAGGCACCCGCGACGGGCCCTGGCACCGTCGACCGGCGGGCATGGACGGAGCGGCGGTCGGGCAGGGGCGGTGCGGCGTGCCAGGCAAAGCGGACGACAGCTTCCGCCGGCTCGCGGGTCTCGCCTTGGTCGATCAGCGCGAGCGCCCGCGCACCAATCGCCAACGCGCTCGGCCAGTGGGCGCAAGCGCGCTCATCGTTATCGTCGGTGCGCGCCGGCATTTCCACGGCGAGCAATTGCACGCGTACCGACAGCGCGCGCGCCTCGTCGTGCAGGACACGCAGCAACATGCGCGTGGCGGCCGCGGCGATCGAGCGGTGGCCGTAGCCTGCCCAGGGCTGTTCGCCGCCAGGCCCGCCGATGACCACATAGCTGCCGTTGCGGCCGGCTTCAGCAAGCAAGGGCACCAGCGCGCGCGCCGCGGCGAGCTGCGGCAGCAATTCCAGATCCAGGGCCAGAGCCAACGCCTCGCTGCCTTGCTCGAGTACGCGGCCACGCGCTGGCTCGCAGCATGTGGCGACGATGACGCCGGCCAACGGACGGCCGAGCTCACGCAGATCGGCGGCCAGGGCGGCGCTACTGCCGTCGTCGGCGAACGAGCCGGGCAGCAGGGTGAGCTCGGTGCCGGGGTGGTCGGTCCTCAGACGCTCGAGCGCCGGGTAGTCGAGCGACACCGCAATCACCGGTCGCTCGGCTTCGATCGCCGCCCGGACCACTGCGCGGCCGATGTTGCCGGTCGCGTCGAGAACCAGAACGGGAGCCTTTATTGTCCCGTTCATGGGATTTGTTCTCCCGCGGGTGGGACGATCTCAGATTTCTCGGTCGGCGGAGGAGGAGATGCCAATGCCGCGAGCGACGCCAGCATCAGTACCAGGAAGATAGAAAGGACAAGGCGGAGGGTGGGCATGGACTGACCCCAGCGAGGACTGGGGCACAATCTAGTGCCAGAGGCGGCACTTGATTAGCCGTCAATTCAGGGAATAATTGTCCCGAAATCGGGGCAATCCCGAGCCGCCACCGGAATTCCGCCATGAGTCGCGATCTGAACGACACCCTGATTTTCGTCAAAGTTGTAGAGCACGGCAGCTTCATTTCGGCGGCCAAGGCCCTGCGCCTGCCCAAGACCACCGTCAGCCGCAAGGTGCAGGAATTGGAAACGCGGTTGGGCGCGCAGCTGCTGCATCGCACCACGCGCAAGCTCGGATTGACCGAAGCCGGGAACATCTACTTCGAACATTCGCAGCGCATCGCTCGCGAACTCGATGAGGCTGAAAACGCCGTCGGCCAGTTGCAGGGCGGGCCGCGCGGCTGGCTGCGGATCACCGCGCCGTATTCGATCGGCATCACCTGGATCGCGCCCCTGCTCGGCGAGTTCCATGCGCGGCATCCGGAAGTGCGGGTCGAGATGTTGTTGAGCAATGAATCGCTGGATCTGATTTCGAAAGAAATCGATGTCGCGCTGCGGGTCGGCGCCTTGCCCGACTCCAACCTGGCGGCGCGCCGGCTGTCGGTCATCCGCACCCAGGTCTATGCCAGCCCGCTGTACCTGGAACGGCACGGCGAGCCGCTGCATCCCGATGACCTGCAACACCATCGCACGCTGGCCATGCAGAAGCAGCGGCGCAATGGCGGCAGCTATGCGTGGACCTTGCATGATGGCAAGGCCGGCAGTGATTTCGTCATCGATCCGATCCTGGTCGCCAATGATCCCGACGCGCTCCGTGGCGCCCTGTTGTGCGGCGAGGGCCTGATGTTGAACGCCGACGTGGCGGTGAAGGCATTTGCGGAAATGGGCCATGTGCGCCGCGTGCTGGCCGGCTGGACCGGCCCGGAAATGGATTTCAACGCCGTGTTTCCGCGCGGTCTGGTGCAGTCGCCGAAGGTGCGTGCGTTCGTGGACTTCCTGGTCGAGCGGCTGAACTTCGATGCCGACTACATGCAGGTGATGTGCCCGGACCGACAACGCTACGAACAGGTCGCGCAAGCGGCATCGGCGGCGTTGGCGGCCGACCTGATGCGCGCCGGGGCGGCTGGCGAGCCCGGCCAGGCCGTGGCGCAAGAACCCATGTTCCGGGTGCCCTCAGCGGTCTGATTGCCGGGTTCGCGGTAGGCAGGTCCGCGGCAACAAGCCGAACCACGAGTCCAGGACGCCCGCCCACCCACCCAAGGCTTTGGTGCGGCGCGTCACACAATTGACGCCAAATTGTTGGATGATCTGCGCGGGGTCCGGATGACCCCCCTTTTAGCGCACGGATGCGCTTTTTCTAATTTACCGGGGAAAATCCATGTCCAATCGCTCCTGGCCGTACCGGCTGGCTGTTGTCGCCATGTTTTCGGCAGTTTCATCGCTCTCTGCTGCTTCCGGCCATCGCGCCGCCGACGAAGTTCGTCTTCCTGACCACTATGAGTTCGATGCCAGCCTGGCGGCTTCGTTCACGGCCAACGCCCAGGGTCAGTTTCCGATTCGCTTGAAGTTCGACTATCCGGCAGGCGGCGCCGAAACGCTTGCTGCCTGGCAAATCGACGTGCTGTCGCCAAAGGGAACCGTCGTGCAGCGTTGGATTGGCGAGTCGGCGCTCAACAACGGCCGCGGTGGCTACGGTTTTCTCTGGAATGGCAAGGATCAGCGGGGCGCGGCCTTGCGCGCCGGTTTCTACACGGTGCGCCTGCGCGCGGTGCCGGCGGTGGTGCTCGACTCCGAACGCGTGCGGCCGCTACTCGATCGCGTAACACGCTCCTTCAGCCAGGCCGGTGGAGAGCTCATCGATCAGAGCTATGACGTGCGCATAGGCGCGGTGGCCGCACCGACGATGCCGGCGTTTGCGGGATTGAACCGCGGCCGGAAATCGCCGAACAATGGTTCGAGTGCGCAAATGGTTGCCGCCAACTCGCTGCCCTACGACATCTATTACGGCAACCTGCACAGCCAGACCAACCACAGCGACGGCGGCACGCCGGTGGCTTCGTGCGGTGGCTCGGAAGTGCCGCAGGGCGGACAGTTCGGTCCGGGCGATGCCTATACGATGATGCAGGACCAGGCCGGCGGCGACTTCCTGCTGACCTCCGAACACAACCACATGTACGACGGTTCCACCGGCACCAACACGAGTGCGAATCCGGCGACGGCCAAGGCGCTGTTCCAATCCGGACTGACCGCCGCGGCCAACTATCGCAGCGCGCACGCGAACTTCATGGCGCTGTACGGCAACGAGTGGGGCGTGATCAACAACGGCGGCCACTTGAATATCATCAATCCCGACGGCCTGGCCACCTGGGAATACAACGCCAGCAGCCAGCTGCTCGGCGATTTCGCGACGCCGAAGTCCGACTACGCGGCGCTGTACGCGACGATGAAACAGCGCGGTTGGATCGGTCAATTCAATCATCCAGCCAGCAGCGGGCAGTTCCTGGTCGGCGGCACCGCCTTGGGGTATGACGCCAACGGCCGCGACGTGATGGTGGCCGCCGAGATCATGAACAGCTCGGCGTTCTCCACCAATACCACGCAGACCGAAACCGGACGCAGCACGTACACCTCGGCCTGGAACATCCTGCTCGAGCGCGGCTACCACGTGGGCCCCGCGACCAACCAGGACAATCACTGCGCCAACTGGGGATTGAGCTTCCGCAATCGCACTGGCGTGTTGTTGCCCACGGGCGCCAGCCTGACGGTCGCCAGTTTCCTCGATGCGCTCAAGGCACGGCGGATGTTCGCCAGCGAGGACAAGACGGCACAAGTCATCCTGACCGGCAATGGCAACGTCATGGGCCAGAGCTTCGCCAACAGCGGCGTGCTGTCCCTGGCGGCGAACTATTTCAGCAACGGCGGTGGCAGCGCCTCGCGCGTGCAGTTCTTCGAAGGCGTGCCCGGTCGCAACGGCACGGTGACGCAGTTGTTCGAAGGCAGCGGCACGTACGCGTTCACGCCCGCGGCAGGCGAGCATTTCTACTACGTGCTGGTGACCGAAGCCGACGGCGACCGTCTGTGGTCGGCGCCGATCTGGGTGACGCAGGGCGGCGGTGGCGGCGGCGGCGATACCACGGCACCCACCGTCAATGCCTCGGAAACCGGTACCAGCGGTCCGATCACGCTGTCGGCCACCGCGTCGGACAACGTCGGCGTCAGCAATGTCGAGTTCTATGTCGATGGCGTGCTGAAAGGCGCCGATACCAGCAGTCCGTACTCGCTGGGCCTGGATTCGAACACGCTGGGCAACGCGACACATTCGCTGGTGGCCAAGGCCTACGATGCGGCAGGCAACTCCACCAGCTCGAATCCGGTCAGCTTCACCATCAACAACCCGGTGTCGACGCAGTTCAATGAAGTGGAGTCGAACGGAACCGTGGCCGCGGCTAATATCGTGGCGCATAGCTTCCAGACCATCGTCGGCACCATGGGCAATACTACCGACAAGGACTTCTTCAAGCTGTCGCTCGCCGCGGGCGAAAAGCTCAAGATAGACATGGTCGGCCCGAGCACCACTGACTACGACCTGTTCCTGGTCAATGGCAGCGATGTGAAGCTGCTCAGTTCGGAAAGCGGCACCAGTACCGAAACGCTGACTTACACCAACGGCAGCACGGCGCAAACGGTGTACGCGAAAGTGATTGCTTACTCCGGATCGAGCACGACGCAGACCTACACGCTGACGCTGACCTACACCACGGCCGCGCCGGTCACCGAGTTGATCGGTAACCCCGGCTTCGAGTCCGGCAACACGGTGTGGACCGCCAGCAGCGGCGTGATCGACAACAGCAGCAGCCAGGCATCGCGTAGCGGCAGCTGGAAGGCCTGGCTCAACGGATATGGCAGCGCGCATACCGACACCTTGCAGCAGACCGTCACCATTCCGGCTGCCGCAAGCTCGGCCACGTTGAGTTTCTGGCTCAAGGTCGTCAGCTCCGAAACCACCACCACCACCGCCTACGACACCTTGAAAGTGCAGGTGCGCAACAGCAGCGGCACGGTGCTCGCGACCCTGGCGACCTATTCCAACTTGAACAAGGGCAGCAGCTACGTCCAGCGTAGCTTCGACCTGAGCGCCTACAAGGGCCAGACCATCCAGGTGTATTTCCTGGGGGTGGAAGGTTCGACCGTGGCGACCTCGTTCCTGATCGATGACGTCAGTTTGAAATGAGCCGGCTGAATTGTTGAACGACGGCGAGGCGCTTCGGCGCCTCGCTTCGTTTTCGGGCCGAAAAGCGCCTTATGATGCCCGCGAAGCGGCCAATGACTGGCCCCGGAGGCAGGACTTGAACGAGCACTCGTTTGCCGGCAAAACAGTAGTGATCACCGGTGCCGCCAGTGGCATCGGCCGCGGCGCCGCCCTGGCATTTGCGCAGCATGGCGCCAACGTGGTCGTCGCCGATATCGCCGAAGTCGCGGGCGCGCAGACGGTGCAGGAGATCATCCAGTCCGGCGGCCGGGCCATTTTCGTCCGGGCCGACGTTGCGCGTGGGCCGGATGTGGAGGCGCTGGTCGCCGAGGCTGTCGCCACCTATGGCCGGCTCGATTGCGCCTTCAACAACGCCGGCATCGAAGAGGAACACCTGCGACTCGCCGAGTCGGACGAGGCGATGTTCGATCGCATGATCGGCATCAACGTCAAGGGCGTCTGGCTGTGCATGAAGCACGAGATTACGCAAATGCTCAAGCAGGGCGGTGGTGGTGTGATCGTCAATACCGCCTCGGTCGCCGGGTTGGTCGGTGCGCCCAGGCATGCGATCTACGCGGCGAGCAAGCACGCGGTGGTCGGATTGACCAAGAGCGCCGCCGCCGAGTATGGCAAGAAGGGCATCCGGATCAATTCCGTGTGTCCCGCCGTCATCCGTACGCCGATGCTCGAACGCGCCCTTGAGCGCGAGGCCGGATGGGAGGCGACGCTGACCGGCCTGCATCCGATCGGTCGGCTTGGTGAAGTGGCCGACGTGGTCAACGCCGTGTTGTGGTTGTGCTCGGACGCTTCCGGTTTCGTCACCGGACATCAGCTCGCGGTCGACGGGGCGATGACCATCGTGTGATGTTGCGCCATCGGGAAGCGGAAGCTGATCGGGTTCAATCCTGTTTCTGGTCGAGGAACCAGGCGACCACTTCACCGTGCACCTTGATGGTCATGGCATTGCCATGGCGATCCAGCGACTTGCCCACGGGCAGGCGCACCCAGCCTTCGCTGATGCAGTATTCCTCGACGTTATGGCGTTCCTCACCCTTGAACCGGATGCCGATGCCGCGCTCCAGTACGGCGGCGTCATGGAACGGACTGCGCGGATTCAGGGCAAGGCGGTCGGGCGGTGCGTCGGTCATCGGTCAGCTCGGAGGGTGCGCGGCATTGCGCGCCGCATTTTGCCACAGCGCAAAAGCGTCGGACGATTCCGGGCTCGTCACGTCAGCGACACCGGGCTGGGCATCGGTGCAGCCGGACCGGCCGGGGCCTCAGGGATCGGGGGCGGGGCGCTGCCCGGGCGCCAGCGCCGGACAAAGGTCGATCTGACGCGTTTTGAGACCAGAAAATATGTGCCCCACAACGACAGCGCGACCAGGGTGCGGAGGATGCCAGTGATGTCCTTGGCAGACACCGTGGCATCGGCGCCAGGGACCTGGGTGGCAGCGAATACGTCGACAACCAGGGCCAGTAAGGACGCTGCCAGCACGGCGATGTACACCCGCGGCGTACTGCTGCGTCGCTTGAAGAACAGGACGATCAGCAGGATCCCTGCCACCAGTTGCGCCAGGTTGACCCCAAGCTCGAATAGCAGCAGCGGCGCCCAGAGCGCGTGGTAGTCGGTGCTGCCGAAACTGGTCAGTCGCGACCAATTGTCGCTCGCCAGCGTGGGCAAGAGCTGGAAGAGCCCCGACATCGCAAGAAAGGGCATCAGCACGATGCCGATGGCCGGCAGGATCAGCCAACCCACTAGCCCCTGTAGTCCGGGATCGATCGGATGGTTGGAGTTCGGCGGGTCGTATCGATACAGCTTGCGTGCGGCCCATGAAAACAGCAGCAAGAGCAGGCAGCCAAGCACGGCCAGCGTCCAGTTGAAGCGTTCCATCGGATGGCCGGCTTTGGCTGTCGCGGTATCGTTGAAGTACAGCTCGTAACCGAGGGATGCTCGGGCGCGCTTCAGGCTGTCGGCATAGCGCGCGGCTTCCTTGGCTGCCACGTGATCGGCGCGCGACTGGTAATGGTCCTTGATGAGGATTCGTTTTTCGCCTGGGGTCGTGACGCGTTCGAACGCGAATGCGGGATCTTCGATCGTCGTGGTGTCCGCTTCGATATCCCAGGTCTCGGGCAGCAGAACCTCAGTAGTTTGGGTGAAGTCGACCGGGTGGCCAACGGCAATCGGCGCGAGGCGGATCGACGATGGGCTCTCGCGCAGGTAGTCCTCCACGTCGGGAGCTTCGATCCTTGCCTCCCGGCGCGCCTCGGTTTCGGAGCGCGGCCAGAAGTCGCTGATGGCGTAATGCTCCACGACCGTGATGCGATTGTTCGAATCGTCCTCCGACATGGTCATCGGACTGACGACGCTGATCGCCGGGTAGTAACCGGCGTAGTAATTGAGATAGGTCTTCTGCAGGTTCTGCAGGTTGGAATTGGCAAAGGTATTGCGAAGCTCCTCGGCACCCCGTCCTTCGGCGGTGGTGGTCACCGTGTAGCGCACGGGCTTGTCCAGTCCGGCGCTGGAATCGAAAGTCGCGTGCACGGTTTTCTTGAACGCGCTGGCCGCCGCAGGCTTCATCCGCTCCAGGCCTTTCGTGGCTCGGTCGACGATCAGCGCATAGCCGAAATCCGGTTGGAATAGCTTTTCGAGCGTGCCCTTCTGGGTGATCCGTGTCGGATCGATCCAGTAGTCGCGGTCGCCGACGCGCGCCTGCACGATGACGTGATTGAACGCGCCCGGGCTGGGAGTGACCTGGCCGACGCCTTGCAGCAGTGCCGTATTCACCAGGGCCGGCCGGGCCCGAATGCCGAGCGCGCCAAGCATTGAGGTCGTCAGCAGCGCTTTGTCCTTGCAGTCGCCGAAGCGCCGGTCGAAGACCAGGCCGGGCTGCCGGGGCGCATGCGATCCCGGTCCGATTTCCACGCCGAGATAGCGAATCTCGCGCTGCACAAAGCGCAGGACCGCCAGCAGTTTGTCGGTGTCGTTGCGACCGGAGCGCGCGATGCGGCTGACTTCGGCCTGGATGCCGGGGCTCAGGCGCGCGGGCACCTGGTAGAGCGGCGCAGCCCATTGCGCGACTGCCTGCCAGCCCGCGAATTCGCTCCACTCCACGGCCGGATAGGGATCGAACCACGCCGGGGAATCTTTCTCGACGATCAGCGCGGGAAGCCGGGTCTGGTTGATCTCGTAGGTATCGAAGCCTCCGCGCTGCACCGCTGTCGGAAGCATTGGTGTATTACGCGCGTGCAGTCCGATCGGCCGGCCGGCCGGCACCAGGAGGCGAGCATGCAGGCGCTCGACGGGAACCGCCCATTGCAGCGGAATCGTACCGAACTGGAAATTGCCGAACACCGGATTGGCGCCGCTCAGACTGTAGGAATATTCGACCACGTCGCCGACGCGCACATCGTCCAGGAAAACATTCGCCGTCTTGCTGCCATCGAAGATCAGGTATTCGAGTTCCTTTTCACGTTGAAGGATCCGTATCGATGCCGACGCCAGCTTTGCGATCGTTCGCCCATCACGGATCACATTGATCGCGTGCAAACTCAGGCGCTGGTAGGAGGGGTCGAATCCGATTTCGACGTTGGCGGTGGTTTGCACGCCGCTCTCGGTTACAGCCTTCATCGCCAGGTGCCGATAAACCGACTTGCCTGAGCCTTCGATGCGAATTTGGATGTCGCTGAGCAGGTAATAGACCCCGTCGCTGATCTGACCGACGGGAACCTCGAATTTTCGCGGGCTGCTGACCGGGCTCACCCAGTCCGGCACTGGCGCGATCACGAATTCACCCGCGTTGGCGGCAACCGGGCTGCTGCCGAGAAGCAGAACGAGGAGGGGCCATGAACTTGCGACGCGATATAAAATTCTGGTCAGCGACTGGGCTGGCCGCGATAATTTGAAGCGCAATGAAATTCCCCGGAACCGCGCCCAAGGCGCAGACGGGAATGATCGCACAGCCGGGATGCTGAACGGGCCTCAGCCGGGCCGCCCGCACGATGCTCGCCGCGTCGAAGCGGCACGGCAATGTTCCGTGACCTTGCGCCGCCCGAAGGTTCAGCTGGATTTCACGGCGCCGGTCCGAGCACGTGGATCCGCACCGAACCCAGGGTGACCGATTGTCCGGCGCGGATCTTGCAGGTCTTGCGCAACTCGGGCTCGCCGTCGACCGCAACCGCGCCGCTCGCCACCAGGGCCTTGCCCGCGCCGCCGCTGTCGCACAGGCCGCAAAGCTTGAGCAGTTGGTTGAGCTCCACGTAGTCGCGGTCCGGGTCGAGCTGGAAGTCGATTCGCTGCATGGAGGCGCCAGGTGGAGTTGTCGGACAAGGGGGAATGATATTTGATTTGCGCTGGTTGGCGGGCGGCGAACGCGTGGATCGGGCTATGATGCCGGCATCGCTGCCAGGCCCGGAACCATGAGCGAGAACGAAACCAAGCAAGCCATCGATCGCGCCTTCGCCGCTGTTCCCGAACGCAACACGGGCGACGTGCTGTTGCGGACGATGCAGCAGCATCATGTGCAGCTGTCGGTGATGGCCGACACCAAGGCGAACATCCTGATCACGGTGTCGTCCATCATCCTGACCCTGGTCCTGGGCAAGATGGACGATCCGGACCTGCGGGCGGCGATGATGACGCTTGGCGGCTTCATTTTCCTGTCGCTGCTGCTGGCGGTAATCGCGGTGCTGCCCAAATACCGGCCGCTGCGGATCGCGCCGGGCGCCACGCTGCCGGAAACGTTCAATCTGATGTTCTTCGGCCATTTTTCCGAATTGCCGAAGACGCGCTTCCTGCTGGAGATCGCAGATTCGTTGCAGGCCGATGGATCGGTGTATGAAACCATGGCCCGCGACGTCTACTCGATCGGCTACTACCTGGCGCATTACAAGTATCGCTACCTGCGCATGTCGTACCTGTTTTTCCTCGGGGGCTTCGTCTTTGCCGCGCTGGTGGAAGCAGTGCACCTGCTGAGTTGAGGATGACGACAGCCCTCAGGCGCGTTCCAGGTGCTTGCACAGCGTCTTCAGGATTTCGATGCGCGCAAACAGCTTGTCGTTTGCCGGAATGACGTTCCAGCCGGCCGCCTCCGTGCTGCAGCGTTCGATCATGTCGCACACGGCGCGTTCGTACTCGGGCCATTTTTCCCGGTTGCGCCAGTCCTCCTCGGTGATCTTGAAATTCTTGAAGGCGATTGCCTTGCGTTCGTTGAAGCGCCGCAACTGCTCCTCCTCGGTGATCGCCAGCCAGAACTTGACCAGCACCGCGCCATTGCGCACCAATTGCTCCTCGAACTCGTTGATCTCGTGGTACGCGCGCATCCAGTCCGGCTCGGCGCAGAATTTTTCGACCCGCTCCACCAGTAGCCGGCCGTACCAGGAGCGATCGAAGATCGTCACCCGGCCCTTCAAGGGCAGCTGACGCCAGAATCTCCACAGGTAGGGCTGCACGCGTTCCTCCTGGCTCGGTGCGGCGACCGGGATCACCTGGTAGTGACGGGCGTCCAGCGCGCCGGTGATGCGACGAATGCTGCTGCCTTTTCCGGCGGCGTCCTGACCCTCGAAGACGATGATCAGCGACCGGTCGCGGAAACTGCGTGCGCGAGTGAGCGCATTGAGCCGGCCCTGATAGGACTCGAGTTTCTTCTTGTAGTCCTTCCGGGACAAAGTGCGACCGTAGTCGAGCGCGTTGAGCACATTGTGCGAGTCGAGCGGCAGCGCCAGCGGCGCCGCCACCGCCGCCACCGACGACGGCTTGGCGCTGCGCGCGGCCAGCCGGTCCTGCATCGCCTTCAGCAACTGCGTGCCGACCGTGAGGTACCGGTAGTTGGCGTTGCTGCCCTCGACGATCGACCAGGGTGCGTCGCCGGTACTGGTTTCGCGCAGGCTCAATTCGGACGCCTGGCGGAAGCGATCGTAGCGTTTGAATCGGTCCCAATCGGTATCGGTCACCCGCCAGCGTGTGTCCGGATCGTCGTGCAAGGCGTTGAGCCGTTGCTTTTGCGCGGCCTTCGACAGGTGAAACCAGAACTTCAGGACCAGCGCGCCCTCGGACACGAGCATGCGTTCCAGATGGCGGATTTCCTCCAGCGAACGCAGCAGGCTGGCGGCACTGGATTTGCCCGTCGCCCGGCGCACGATCGGATCGGTGTACCAGGAGCCGAACAGCACGCCAATCCGACCCTTGGGCGGCAACGCGCGCCAGAACCGCCACATCGGCGGACGCTGCGCTTCTTCATCGGTGGGAGCGCCAAATGCGCGGGTGATGATGTGCCGCGGATCCATCCATTCGTTGAGCAGGTTGACGGTTTCACCCTTGCCCGCGCCATCGACACCGCCGATGATGATCAGCACGGGAAAACTGGCGTCGGCCAGTAATTCGTACTGTGCCTTGAGCAGCGCCGCGCGCAACACCGGTTCTTGTTTCTGGTATTCCGATTTTGCGATCTTGTGACCAACCTCGGCGGATTCGAACATGTCGTCTTCCTCCCGGAGAATCGTCAGCACACCCACGCAGACGCCGTTGGCATCGTATCTGTCGCCATAGTGTGCGCTCGATCGGGCGCGTAGTGATCAGGCTGCTTCCAGCGTGCTGATTTCGCCGTCGGCAGCGCGCAGGCGCAGAGCCAGTGCACGGGCAAGGGCGGCGAACACGCTTTGCCCGAGCCGCGGATGCGCCTGCGCCACGGCGTCGAAGCGCCGGCGTGAGAGCACGAATAATTCGCAATCGCATTCTGCGACGGCGTCCGCGCTTCGGCAGCCGCCATCCAGGAAGGCGATTTCGCCGAAGAAATCGGCGCGTCCGAAGCTGGCGAGGTGCAGCTGCTTGCCGCCTGCGATCAATTCGATGCGGACGCTGCCTTTGCGAATGAAGAAAATTTCATCGCCGGCGTCGCCGTGGCAAAAAACGTGCTCGCCACGGCGAACCGTCCGTGCTTCGATGCACTGGCGCAGGTCATCGACGGTTTCCTGCTTGCGCCCGCTGAACATCGCCATGTCGAGCAGGTCGAGCGCTGTCTCATCCTCGTCGGTGGCCGCGCCGTGTTCTTCCAGGAGGCGATCCTCGGCGGCGGCGAGCGCGTCGGAGAGCTGACCGTACAGCTCGTCCTTTTCGGCCGGATGGATCACGCCAACTTCAGCAAGATAGTTCGCTACGTCGGCTTGTCCGGCGAGGTGGCGGGGCAGGTTGCAGAACACGGCGCGGGCACCGCGCGCCTGCAGCTGCGTCTGCATCTGTTCCAGGATATGCGCCGCCGTCAGGTCGAGCGCATCGACATGGCGCAGGTCGAAGATGATGGTCTGGCAATGGTCGAGGTCTTCCTGCAAGCGCGTGCGCAGCTGGTCGGTAGTGCCGAAGAACAATGATCCGGTCAACTGCACGACGACCGTCTGGCGTCCGTGTTCGACCAGGACCTGGACCTGCGCCGGCAGCCGGCGTCGTTTGGAAAACACCTGGTCGCCGTACAACTTGCGCCGGATGATGGCGCCACGCGACTCGTTGCGGATGAACAGCAGGATCGACAGTGCAACGCCGACCGCCGAGGCCGAGATCAGGTCGACCCCAACCGCGACCGCGATGACCGCCGCAACTACGAAGAAGTCGAGCAACGTCGATCGCTGACGGGCGAGGCGCAGGGCGCTCCAGTCGAACATTCGCCAGGCAACGACAGTCAGGATGCCGGCGAGTGCGGCCAGCGGCGCCCAGCCGAGGACACTGCCCAGGGCAAGGAAGGCGACCAGCACGGCGACTCCCTCGAGCACGCCGGAGCGGCGGGTCTGGCCGCCGCTGGCCAGATTCACCAGCGTGGCTCCGGACGTTCCCGCGCCCGGCATGCCGCCGATTACCGTCGATACGGTATTGGCCACGCCCTGTCCGAACAGTTCCCGATTCGACGCATGTCGGCTGCCAGTCAGGGCATCGACGACGACGCAGGTCTTCAGCGTGTCGAGCGAAAGCAGCACCGCCAGCGTGACCGCCGGTCCGATCACCAGCCGCAGATCGGAGGCCTGTAGATCGGCCAGGGCGGTCATGCGCGACTGCAGGGCGTCGCCGAAGGAAGCCGCATTGGCGCCCAATGAGCCGATGACGAATGGATTGCCGGCCAGCGTAAGCAACTCCGGACGAAACAGCGCCAACACGAAATAGGTTGCAACGCCGGCAAGCAGGCCGAGAATCGCCGCTGGTACCAGCCTGGTGAGCCGAGGCGCCAGCGCCATCGCCGCGATACTCGCGGTGGCCACGACCAGGGACGGAAGCTGCCACAGCGCGGGCGAGATAAGTCCGTGCCAAACGTCGCTGCCCTTGCCCAGACCGAACAAGACCGGCAGCTGTTTGAGAAAGATCACCAGGCCGACGCCGCTCAGGTAACCGGTCACCACCGGATAGGGAATGTACTTGATGATGGTGCCGGCACGCGCCAGCCCGAGGCCGAGTTGCAGCATCGCCGCCAGCAGTCCGAGCAGGGTCATCAACACGATGACGCGGTTCGCATCGAGTGGATACTTCGCCACCATCTGCACCGCAAAGGCCGCCAGTACCGCGACCGCCGGCGCGCACGGCGCGGAAATGAGCCTTGGCGTTCCACCCAGCAGCGGCGCGACGATGCCCAGCGCGATCGCGCCGAGCAAACCGGTCAGCGCGCCTGCGCCGGCGTCGGTACCCAATGGGGCGAAGACGGCGACGCCGAAGGCGATCGATGCCGGTAGTGCAACCAGCGAGGACGCAAGCGCTCCCCACAGGTCGCCGGCCAGCACGGACCTGGGCGTCACGGCCGTGATCGACGGGTTGGGCCTGGCCATTGGGGACGCTCCGAATCTGCCCCAATGTACGCCTAATGCACACTTCTCAGTGGCGGTCGTCCCGGACCCGGAGGATGGTCAGCCCGATCAGCCGGGAGACCACGACCGCTATGTAGCCAACGCCAGCGAACATTTCCAGCATGACCAGTACGCGCGCCGGTGGGCTGATCGGCAGGATGTCGCCGATGCCGACGCCGGAAAGCGTGGTGAAACTCAGGAACAACAATTCCATCCAGCTTCGCGGATCCTGGGGGTTGAGGAGGGCGATGAAGCTGCCCGGATACCAGGCCTGGCAGACGTAGTAGGCGTACGCAAAAGCCCAGACAAGCAAGGTGAAGGTGGCGCCGGCCGCAAACAGTTCGTCGGTGGTGACGCGATGGTCGTGCAGCATGTAGGAGATCAGGCTGCCGGCCGCATAAAAGTACAAGGCCGATTCGAACAGCGATGAATACGCCAGCAGGTCGGCACGCTTGAGCAATAGCGACGCCAGCGTCAGGCTGATCGCCGGCACGGCCAATAGCCAGGCGATCCAGTTCACCGAAGGACTGCGATTCACCACCCACAAGGTCAGCGAAACAACGATCACGCCGACCGAGGCGAACAACACGCGTCCGTTTTCGGTGTCGTCCATGGTCGGGTACAGCACGAGGCTGAGCAATTGCGCCGCGAGCAGGAAGGCGGAAGGGTGACGACGCAAGACGATGTGCCAGGGCATGCGCTATTTCCGGTTTGTGAAGTGGGCGGCCAACGCACGCCGCACGCTGACTCTACCGCGATGTCGTGGAAGGCTGGATTGTTAATTTTACGCTATTCATCTGCGATTCTGCCGTCGCCAACAACACTTCGTGAACCACATGGAAGGAGCACACACATGAAGTTCAGGATCGCAGTTTTGACCCTTGCCGTCGCCGTTGCGATGGCCGGCACGGCCAATGCCAGCTCCGCCGAGGCTTCCGCGTCGGCGCAAGCCACTCCCCCTGCAGCCACTCAGGCCACCGACCCGATGACCGAGGCCGATGTGCGCGCCTTGATGACCGCGCAGGGCTACACCGAAATCAACGACGTGGAGTTCAAGGAAGGAACCTGGACTGCGGATGGCAAGAGCGCCGACGGCAACCATGTCGAGGTGCGTATCGATTCCGCCACCCGCAAGATCATTCCCGACCAGCCAGTGGCCACGATCGGCAAGGACGCCATCATCATCCTGTTGCAGGATGCCGGTTATACCAACGTGCATGACGTGGACATGGAAGGCGGCGTCTGGAAGGCCGAGGCCAACGACTCGACCGGCAAGGATGTGGAGATCAAGCTTGATCCCAACGACGGCCATATCCTCGGCTCCGAGCCGGACAAGATCGACGACTGACAATGGAGCAGCACGTGATCGATACCGCCAGGGTGACCTTGTATTACTTCGAGGGCTACGATTTGCTCGAAGACAAGGTCGTTCGCTCGAAGCGGCCGGCGACGCTGGAGTTCATCAAGAAGTACCACTTGCATCCGGTACTCGATAACCAGGTCGACGTCGATTCGTCGCAAATCGACGCCGAAGGGCTGCTGGCGGGCGATTCCTGAGCTTCGCGCCAGCCTGGATCAGCGGCGAGTCAATGCACGCTCATTGAACTCGCCGCATCTTGTTGCCCGGCACACAGCTTTGACGATTGTTCGGAATCCAGCGCGCTCAGGCGCTTGTAGATCAGCTTCGCTGCCTGCGAAAACTTTTCCAACACCTGCGGGTGCTCGACCGAATCGCGGGCAACGCCCTGCAATTCGGCCAGGTATTCCGCGTGCATCGCGGTGAACTCGTCGAGCAGGACGCCAATGGCGGGATTTGTTTTCGCGATGGCCAGCAACAGCAAGTTCATGCCGTGCGCAAACCCGGCCGATTCCAACGCCAGGTCGGGAAACGCGCGTTCGACGTTGTACTTCGGTTTTTTCTTCATTTCCCGGCTGCCAGTGCGGCTGTGGACCAGTGCGAAATCTAGCATTGGTTTTTCGTGAAATCCGTGCAATGTCTCACTGTTCATTACGTGCTGGCTGCACTTGTCCGTTCAGCTTGGCGTAACCGTTCAGCCATTACGCTGCTTCAACCCAAGGATGGGCCGGAACCATGCGAACGTCTTTGCGCTTGTTTGCCATCGTCCCCGCCCTTTTGCTGGCGGCGTGCCTTGAGGTGGCAACGTTGTCGGTTGAAGAGGGCACTGGCCCGCAACCCAAGTTGCCGGCGCCGAATCCGACGCTGATCCCCACGGTCAACATTGCCCCGGCCACCGGTTGGCCGGCCGGCGTCACGCCGCTGGCTGCTGACGGGCTGGCCGTCGGCGCATTCGCCAGCGGGCTCGACCATCCCAGGTGGATCTATGTGTTGCCCAACGGCGACGTGCTGGTCGCGGAAACCAATGCCCCGCCAAGGCCGGAAGACGGCAAGGGCATCAAGGGCGCAATCATGAAGTCGGCGATGAAGAAGGCCGGCGCTGGCGTGCCTTCCGCCAATCGCATCACCCTGTTGCGCGATGCCGATGGCGACGGAGTGGCCGAAATCCGGACGGTATTCCTCAAGAACCTGACGTCGCCGTTCGGCATGGCGCTGGTCGGGAGCACTTTCTACGTCGCCAACGCCGATGCGCTTGTCCGCTTACCTTATGTCGCGGGCGCGACCGAAATCAGCGCCGCGCCGGTCAAAGTGGTCGATCTGCCAGGCGGGCCGATCAATCATCACTGGACAAAAAACGTCATAGCCAGCCGTGACGGCACGCGCCTCTATGTCACCGTGGGCTCGAACAGCAATGCTGGCGACAACGGCATGGACGTGGAAGTCAATCGTGCGGCGATCCTGGAGGTGGATCCGGTCGCCGGTCGCTTCCGCGTATTCGCGTCGGGCCTGCGCAATCCGAACGGGCTTGATTGGCAGCCGGACAGCGGCGCGTTGTGGACGGCGGTCAACGAGCGCGATGAAATCGGCAGCGACCTGGTGCCCGACTACATGACCTCTGTGAAGGATGGCGCCTTCTACGGCTGGCCCTACAGCTATTACGGCCAGCATGTGGATGTGCGAGTGCAGCCGCCGCGCCCGGACCTGGTGGCAAGCGCGCTGGCGCCGGACTACGCACTGGGTCCGCACACTGCTTCGCTGGGATTGGTCTTCTATCAAGGCAAGCTGTTGCCCGAACGCTATGCCGGCGGTGCCTTCGTCGGTCAGCACGGTTCCTGGAATCGCCGGCCCGCCAGCGGCTATCGGGTCATCTTCGTGCCATTCGCCAACGGCCGTCCGGCCGGTGCGATCGAAGAAGTACTCACCGGCTTCCTTGATGAAGACGGCAAAGCCCGCGGCCGCCCGGTCGGCGTTGCCGTCGACAAAGCGGGCGCGCTGCTGGTTGCCGACGATGTCGGCAACGTCATCTGGCGCGTAACCCCCAACCCCCTGTAGGAGCGGCTTCAGCCGCGATTCCCTACAACCGCCGCGGCCGGAGCCCTTGTGGGAGCGGCTTCAGCCGCGACTCCCCGCACCGCTGCGGGAGTGTCGCGACGTCTTCGCGGCTGAAGCCGCTCCTACATGTAAAATCGGGGGCTGTTTTCCGGGTTCGGATTTTGCGTGGACATTGATGACGATGCGGCGTTGGAAACGCTGTTGCTGCCATTCAGCACCGGCGTGCTGCATTGGCCGGCAAGCAATCGCGTGCTGTTTCTGCGCGCGCGCGCCAGTGCTGCCTTGCCGCTGGAAGCGACTGGATGGACCGTCGAGCAAAGTTTTCGTCCATTCGCCGATGCGTTGACGCGCGCCGGACTGACGTCGGTGACGGTGGCGCCGGAAGACACGTTTGATCTGGTGCTGGTGTTGCCGCCTCGACAACGCGAAGAGTCCCGCACGCTGCTGGCAAGGGCCATGCAACGTGTTGCCGAGGGCGGGCTGGTGGTGGCCAGCGCGCTCAACAATGAAGGCGCGCGCACTGCGGAAGCTGACCTCGAGAGCCTGGCAGGGTCGGCGCATTCGTTATCGAAAAACAAATGCCGCGCTTTCTGGGCGCTTGCCAGAAGCGGCGACGTGGATCTTGCGCTGGTCACGGAATGGGCGTCACTGGACGCGCCACGCCCGATCGCCGGCGGCCGGTTTCTCAGCCGGCCTGGCCTGTTCGCCTGGGACCGCATCGACGCCGCATCGGCGTTGCTGGCGAGTTGCTTGCCAGGCGACTTGAGGGGTCGTGGCGCCGACCTGGGTGCGGGCTTCGGTTATCTCGCCGCGGAAATCATGTCGCGTTGTCCGGCCGTGGTGTCGCTCGACTTGTTCGAAGCCGAGGCGCGCGCGCTGGACCTGGCGCGAAGAAATCTCGCGACCGAACCTGGTAGCAAAACGACGGTCCAACTTACCTTCCACTGGCACGATGTCACCGGCGGCTTGCCAGGCAGCTACGATTTCATCGTCAGCAATCCGCCTTTCCACCAGGGCAGGGCCGACCAGCCGGACCTTGGCCGCGCCTTTATTTCTGCCGCCGCGGCCGCGCTGAAACCGGGTGGACAGTTGTGGCTGGTGGCCAACCGCCATCTGCCGTACGAGGCCGTGCTGGCGCAGGGCTTCACCCGCGTCCGGAAGGTCAGGGAAGAACAGGGATTCAAAGTGATCGAAGCAACCAAGGCAGGCAAATGAAACTGATCAAACTGCTGGCCAACCTCGGCTACGGAAGTCGCAAGGAGGTCACCGCGTTGTTGCGTAACGGTTGGGTGACGCGCGTGGACGGGACCGAACTGGGTGCTGATGACGTCGCCGAGCATGCCGACATCCTGGTCGACGACGAACCGCTGGATCCGGCCCAGGGCATGATCCTGATGCTGCACAAGCCGGTCGGCTACACCTGTTCGACCAAGGATACCGGGCGGCTGATCTACGATCTGCTGCCGCCGCGCTTTCGCCTGCGTAATCCTGTGCTGTCGTCGGTGGGCCGGCTGGACCGGGACACGTCAGGCCTGCTGCTGATGACCGACGATGGCGCGTTGCTGCATCGGATCACCTCGCCGAAGGCGCAACTGCCCAAAGTCTACGAAGTCGTGCTCGCCAGCGACCTGCGCGGCGATGAAGCAGCGACGTTTGCCAGCGGCACACTGGTGCTGGAGTCGGAAACCGAGCCGTTGGCGCCGGCGGTGCTGACCATGCTGGAACCGCGCCGGGCGCAGATCACCATGATCGAAGGTCGCTATCACCAGGTTCGGCGCATGTTCGCCGCTGTTGGCAATCACGTTGAAACGCTGCATCGCGTTTCGATCGGCCGGCTGACTTTGGGCGAACTCGCCCCGGGCGCCTGGCGATTGCTTTCGGCCGAGGACCTGGCCGAGTTATTTGCTTCGACGCCGGCCGCGGCCTAGTCGCGAAAATTCTCGAACTGCAGCGGCATTTCGAACTCGCCCTTCTTCAACAGCGCCATCGCCGTCTGCAGGTCGTCGCGCTTCTTGCCGGTGATGCGCAGCTTGTCGCCATTGATCTGCGCTTCGACCTTGAGCTTGGCGTCCTTGATCGCCGCGACGATCTTCTTGGCGATCTTCTGTTCGATGCCCTGCTTGATGGTGACTTTTTGCCGCGCCTCGGCGATGTTGACCTCCGGCTCGGCGATATCCAGGCAGCGGATGTCGATCCCGCGGGTGACCAGACGGCCGCGCAGGATGTCGAGCATCTGCTTGAGCTGGAAGTCGCTGGGCGCAAATTGCGTGACCACCGATTCGGCAAGTTCGAAGCGGGCATCGCTGCCCTTGAAGTCGAAACGCGTTGCCAATTCGCGATTGGCCGTGTCGACCGCGTTGGTCAGTTCGTGCTTGTCGACTTCGGATACCACGTCAAAAGAAGGCATGGCGGCAGCTCATGGGCTGGAGGGGCGCCAAGTTTAACGCAAGCCGCCCGCGGGCCGCGCCTACGGTTTGCGCCGACTCAGCCTGGCCGAGTTACGATACTCCGGCACCGAATCCAGCCCCTGCGAGCCGCCATGTCGTCGAAGACTCCTGCCATAGACAACGCCAAGCTCGACCGCATCGTCGCCCAGGCGCGGCGCGACGCCGAGCAGCGCGACAAGGGCTATCGCGAGCGTGCATTGAAGATGTATCCATGGATTTGCGGACGCTGCGCGCGCGAGTTCACCCGGGCCAACTTGCAGGAGTTGACCGTGCACCACCGCAATCACGACCACGATTTCAATCCGCCGGACGGCAGCAACTGGGAGTTGCTCTGCGTGTATTGCCACGACAACGAGCATTCCCGCTACACCGACTACACCGGCGAGAGCGCGGCGAGCGCCGAAACCAAGGTGGCGGCAGCGACCAGCAATCCGTTCGCCGGCCTGAAAGGCCTGCTCAAGGGCAAGGATTAGCGGCCGCCGCTTGTCCGAACAGCTCCGATTGCGGCGGCAAGGCGTTGGCGTCGCGAAAATTGGCCAGGCCGACGCCAACCAGCCGGAAGCGCGTCCGCGACGGCAGCCCGACGCGTTCTCGCAACGACAGCGCGATCTCGGTCAGCTCCTGTTCCGATGCCGGCGGCGTGGCCGGGGTGAAGCTGCGGGTCAGCAGGCGGAAGTCGCTGGTCTTGAGTTTGAGGACGACGGTGCGGCCGATACGCTCAGGTTCCTTCTGCGTTGCCGCCCAGACCTTAGACGCCAACCGGCGCAGCGTGTCTTCGGTTTCGTGCAGCCGGAGGTCGCGTTCGAAGGTGTCTTCAGCCGATATCTGCAAGGTAGGCCGTTCGCTGACCACCGGATGTTCATCGATACCGCGCGAGAGCTCGTGCAGCCGTCGGCCCCAGCGCCCGAAGCGCCGTTCCAGCTCGGGCTCGCCGTACGCACGCAGGTGCCCGACCGTGGCGATTCCGAGTTCGAACAACTTGCTTTCCATGACCCGGCCGACGCCGTGCAATTTCGCCACCGGCAGCGGCGCCAGGAAGGCCTCGACCTCGCCTGGCCGGATCACGAATTGGCCGTCGGGCTTGCGCCAGTCCGAGGCGATCTTGGCCAGGAACTTGTTGGGGGCAATGCCGGCCGACGCCGTCAGCCGGGTCTCCTCGCGGATCGATTCCCGGATGGCCGTGGCCACCGCCGTGGCGCTCGGCAGCCCAAGTTTGTTCTCGGTCACGTCCAGGTAGGCTTCGTCCAGCGATAGCGGTTCGACCAGGTCCGTATGCCGCAGGAAGATCTCGCGCACGTGGCGGGAGGCGGCGCGGTACCGGGCGAAATCCGGCGGCACGAAAACCGCCGCCGGGCACAAGCGCTCGGCGCGAATGGCCGGCATCGCCGAACGGACGCCAAATTTCCGCGCTTCGTAGGACGCCGCGCACACCACCGAACGCGCCCCGCGCCAGGCGACGACGACCGGCTTGCCGCGCAGACTCGGGTCGTCGCGTTGTTCCACCGAGGCGTAGAAGGCATCCATGTCGATGTGCACGATCTTGCGCATGGCGGCATTGTGTTCGATCGCCCGCCTTCATGCGTAGTATGGGTGGTAGGCAAACCGTCGCGAGGTGAACGTGAGCGTCTTCTTCCCCAGGCCGGGTGGGGCCATTTGGCGATGAGAAGCGTCGGCCTGCCCGATGCGGTTGGCCGTTTTCGCGACGAGTATCGCGACCGCGAGATTTCGCCGCGTTACCAGGGCGCCCTGCACCTGGCGTTCACCTTCGGCGGCGGCTCGCTGGCGATGGTGCTGTGTTTCGCCCAGCTTGAGAAGGTGCACGCGCTGGAGTGGCTGGCGCTGCCCTTGGCGCTGCTCTATGCCAACCTGGTTGAGTACATTGGGCATCGCTTTCCGATGCATCGGCCTTTTCGTGGCCTGGGTTTGGTGTACAAGCGTCACGCCGGCCAGCACCACCGCTTCTTCAACCACCAGGCCATGCCCATCGACGATCTGCGCGACTTGCGCGCGGTGTTGTTTCCGCCGCTACTGGTGATCTTCTTCTTCGGGCTGTTCGGGGTGCCCGTGTGGTTCCTGCTGGCACTGTTGCTGTCGGCCAATGTGGCCTGGCTGTTTATCGGCACCGGGCTGGCCTATTACCTGAACTACGAAATCCTGCATCTGGCCTACCACCTGCCCGAGGAGCACTGGCTGGCGCGACGCTGGCTGGTTCGGCGGCTGCGTTGGCTGCACCGGATCCATCACGATCCGCGGCGCATGGCGCAGTGCAACTTCAACATCACCTACCCGTTGGGCGATTGGTTGTTTGGCACGCTGCGCCGCGAGTGAGCCGGCGGCGCCGATTCAGTGCGGCCGCAACCGGTAGCGTTCGCGGTAATCGCCTGGAGTGATCGCGGTGGCGCGTTTGAATAATTTTCGGAAGCTGGCGCTGTCGCTGTAACCGCATCGCTCGACGATTTCATCGAAGCTCAGGTGCGTGGTTTCCAGCAAGGCCTTGGCGCGTTCCACGCGCAAATGCTGGATGTGCGCGACCGGCGTGACGCCGTGATGGGTGCGGAAATGACGCAGCAGGCTGCGTTCGCTGGTGCCGCAGTGTTCGGCCAGCTGGGTCACGCTGACTTCCTGGTGCAATTGATGCTGCAGGAACTGCTCGGCTTTTTCGGAAAGCGAGTTGCGCGGCCGCTCCATCAGGGCCTGGCTCACGTACGGCGCCTGGCTTTGTCGCTCGGTGTCGATCAACAGCATGCGCGCGGTCTGTTGCGCCAGCTCCTCGCCACCCACCTGCGCTATGAGTTTCATCATCAGCGATTGCAGCGATGCCGCGCCGCCGGCAGTGAGGATGCTGCCATCTTCCACGACCATCGCGTCGGCCTCCAGCCGTACCCTCGGATAGCGTTCGCGAAACGCCGTCGCCAGCCACCAGCTGCACGTAGCGCGGTGGCCGTCGAGCAGGCCGCATTCGGCGAGCAGGACGGTGCCGCTGCAAGTGCCGGCCACCTGCACGCCGCGCAAATGCATGGTGCGGATCAAGTCCATTTCGGCTTGCATCGCCGCCACGCGCGTGACCAGATCGCGCGGACTGTGGTGCATCAGCCCGGGCAGCAGCAGCAAGTCGATGTCGTCTGGCGGCGCTGACAGGCCAGCAAGCTCCAGTCCCACCGAGGTGCGCACGCGCTCCTGGCCGCGGGCGCCGAAGGCGACGGCTTCCAGGCGCAGTCCGCTATTGGGGTGGCGGATGTCCGACAGCGCCTGGGCGACACGCAGCGTGTCGCTCGCCGAGGCGATGCTCGACAACATGCAGCCGTCGGCCACCAGGATGCCGATACGCAGGCGGCGTTCAATCGATGACATAGATCGCTCCGGTATTGGCGGTGAGCAAGTCCAGGACGGTCTGCGGCACGGCCAGTTGGCGGCCTTGCGCCTGACCGCAGTTGCGCAGGGCGATCCGGTCCGGGCTGCCGGCCGGCAGGCGGGTGACCGATGGCGCCAACAGTTCCGGTTGGCCCTGGCCGTCGATCACCAGCAACCAGACACCGGCCGGAACCATGGCCCCGGTGGCGCACAGGCCGGCATCGATGACGACATCCTGGCCGTTGGCCGGCTGCAGCCGCCAGCGATTGTTGGTCTGGTCCAGGGTTGCGGTGTACTGACTGCCTGGCGTGTAGGTGGCTGCGACCGGATCCGCGAGGTCGGGCGCGGCCGGGAGCCGGGATGGCAGTGCAGTCGCGGCGGAAGACAGCATCAGCGAAGAAATAACGAGGAATTTGAATGAGTTGCTCATGGTACCGCTCCACACAGAGGGGTCTGGGACCCGGGGTAGGCGTAGCTTCAACTTGAATCCCCGATCCCAGCAGTGGCGGATACGACATTGTAATGGCCAAAACGGCCAAGGCGGCAAGCCGGTATTCTTTGTCCCGAACGGGTACCTCGGGGGTAGCCGGAACCGCTTGGCCGCCTGCCCGCATGTGCCTGATCGCTGTCGCCTGGAGGTCCCACCCGCGCTTTCGCCTGGCCTTGATTGCCAATCGCGACGAATTCCACGCGCGACCGACCTTGCCCGCAGCGGGGGATGGCGGCCAAGTCTTTGGCGGTCGCGATGTCGAAAAGGGCGGCAGCTGGCTGTTGGCCTCGACCGGTGGTCGGCTGGCGGCCGTGACCAACGTGCGGGTCGGGCCTGCGCCGGAGACCGCGATGCGCTCGCGCGGAATCCTGACCCGCGAGTTCGTGACTGCCGAAACAAGCGTTGGCGAGCACCTGGAACATTTGGCAACGGACGCTTCCGAATATGGCCGCTTCAACCTGCTGCTGGGTTCGGCCGATGCCTTGCACTACGCCAGCAACCATCCGCACTACCGCCACTTGCGCTTGCCGCCCGGAGTGCACGCACTTTCCAACGGCGATCTCGACGCGCCGTGGCCGAAGGCGGAACGGGTGCGGCAATCGCTGTCGGATTGGCTGGCAGCCGATGCATCTCGCCGCGGCACGCCGGAGCTGTCGCCACTGTTCGAGGCGTTGGCCGACCGGAGACCGGCAGCCGATGAGGCGCTTCCGGACACCGGCGTGGGCATGGCGCTGGAACGTTTTCTGTCCTCGCCTTTCATTGTCGGCCAGGACTACGGCACCCGCGCCAGCACCGTGCTGCTGATCGATGATGAGCACGCCATGCTCTGCGAACGCCGTTTCGGCCGCGGCGGCATCTTCCAGGGCGAAACCCACCTGAGCTTCCCCGTCCCCCCGCGCCGCCCCTCAAGCCAACTGTAGGAGCGGCTTCAGCCGCGATGCCCACGCCGAGCTTTCGCGGCTGAAGCCGCTCCTACATGCTTGGGGCGAGCTTTCGCGGCTGAGGCCGCTCCAACATAATGGTGGAATGAAGAATTCTTCGAATTTGCGCGGCATCGCTGCGATGCTGCTGGCGGTCGCTCTGTTTTCGCTGATGGACACTGGGCTGAAGCTGCTCTCCCCGCATTACCCCGCCGTCCAGGTCGCAGCGATGCGTGCGTTGTCTTCGCTGCCCTTCGTCATCGTCTACGTGGCCTGGCGCGGCGCGTTCTCCACCCTGGTTCGCGTGCGCTGGCCGCTGCACTTCCTGCGTGGCGGGTTGGGTATCGCCATGCTCGCGCTGTTCACCTTCGGCCTGCGCCACCTGCCCCTGGCCGAGGCTTATTCCATTTTCTTCGTCGCACCGCTGCTGATCACCGCCTTGTCGGTGCCCTTCCTTGGCGAACGGGTCGACTCGGCGCGCTGGACTGCCATATTCGTCGGCTTGCTCGGCGTGATCGTGGTGTTGCGGCCGACGGGCGCCGGAGTGTTCACGCTCGGCGGCCTGGCGATCCTGGGCGCGGCCTTGTTCTATTCGATCTCGGCAATCACGGTGCGCATCGTCGGCCGCACCGATTCGACGGAAAGCCAGGTGTTCTGGTTGATGGCGTTGATCGGCTTGGGCGCCGGCATCATGGCAGCGCCGCACTGGACGCCCATCCGCGTGGACGATGCCTGGGTGCTGCTGGGTGTCGCCGTCACCGGTTTCCTCGGCCAACTGGCGATCACCGAAGCCTTTCGTCGCGGCGAAGCGTCGGCCATCGCGCCATTCGAATACAGCGCGCTGGCCTGGGGACTGGGCCTGGACTGGGCACTGTGGCGCACGCTGCCGGACGCATTCACCTTGCTCGGCGCCGCCATCATCGTCGCCAGCGGCGTCTACCTGGTGCGCCGGGAAAAGATTCACGTCGAGGCCGAACATCCCTGAACCGCAGTCCAGCGAAAATTCCCACGGGTCAACCGATAGAACGGAACCGCGTTATTGGTGGCAATACCCGCCAACCAGGACAGCGATCATGAACAAACCCTTGCTGCTAGCGATATGCGTGGCAATTTCCTCCGCCGCCTTTGCCCAGGCGCCGGACGCAACGGATCGGGAGGCGCGGCGGCAGCAGATGCGCGAAAAGGCCGAAGCCCGCTTCACCGCATCGGACCGCAACCGCGACGGTAAGCTCAGCTTCGCCGAGTGGCAGGAAGCGCGCAACAAGAAGATGAGCGAACAATTTCGCAAACTCGATGGCAACAACGACGGTGCGCTGAGCCAGGACGAGCTGCGCCAGGGGCATCAGCAACGACGGCAGATGCGCGGCGCCCATCGGCAGCAAGCCGAAGCCCGGCGGACTAAATTGCGCGCGCTGGATATCGACAAGGACCAGGCGCTGACCCGCGCCGAGATCGGCGACCGCATGCCGAAGCTGAGCGAGAACTTCGAACGCATCGACAGCAATCGCGACGGCAAGCTTACCCGCGAGGAAATTCGCGCGGCGCGAGCGACGATGCGCGCGCCGGCGCGTTGACTGCGGCAGGCGTCAGCGGGTCGCGGTTTCGGAAAAATCCCCGGCGATCGTGTAGATCACGCGATCGCGCTTGGAGCGGCCGCGAAGGTGGGGCAACACGCCGAGCAACTCCGGCGTCTTGCCTGCCGCCCGCACTTCGTTGAGGAAATAGACTTCCACTTCGCGCTTCATGATGAAGACGCGGCGCGTCTCGTTTTCGCTTAGTTCCTCGGCCACGGTCTGGTCATAGGACGAGTCTGAAATCGACTTCGGTTGCGGTTTGAACGACAGACGCTCGATTTCCGAATCCAGATACAGGTTCAAGCCATTGCGGGTCATGTCCTCGACGAACAGTACTTCGCTGGGGTGCCCGGGCAGCATCGGCAGGAGCTCGGCGGCGAACCAGCGGCCATCCTTGTCGGTTGGATACATCGCCACGGCGAGCTTCACGCCAAGAAGCACAACTACCCAACATCCGAGCAGCGGGATGAAAACCTTCGAACGCCACTGGCCAGGCGCCAACGCGCGCCCAAGCAACAGCGCGAGCGGCACCACCAGAGGCAGCACGTACAACGGCAGGCGCGAGCGCGCCAGGCAGAACGCCAACAGGGGCAAGGCGAACCAGAACCAAAGAAAACGAAGCTCGTCCGGCATGGCGATCCGCGCGGCGATGCGTTCACGCAAGCGCGGCAGCGACAGCACCAGCCAGGGCAGGGAACCCAGCACCAGGGTCGGCAGATAGACCACGAACGGCCCATACCATTGCGGAAAACGTTTCAGCTCGTTGGTGGCGATGCGGGCGTAGACCTCGTGGCCGAGAAAATACTCGAGCAGTCCGGGATGCCGGCGAATCACCACCAGATACCAACCCAGGCCGATGACGGCGAAGGCGAGCAGTCCGAGTGGACGCACCAGGCGCAGGCCCCGACGTTGGCTGAGCTCGAACGCGACAATGGCCAGCAGCGGCAGCAGACCGGGCGGCCCCTTGGTCAGGAAGGCCAGTCCGAATCCTGCCCACATGGCGTCGAGCCATCGGATCGATCGGTGGGCAAAACGTTCCTGCACATAGCAAGCCACGGCCAGCGCTTCGGTCAGCGCCAGGAATGAATCGGTATTGATGGTGTTGGCGGCGAGAAAGGGAACCGGACTCGTGGCGTAGATCAGCGCCGGCAACCAGGGCTTGTCCGGCACGAAGCGCTTGCCCAGCTGATAGACCAGCGCGACAGTCAGGACGAAGGCCAACGCGATCGGTAGGCGCACCGCCCACTCGGTGCGCCCGAAGGCGCTCACGCTACCGGCCATGGCCCAGTAGGTCAGCGGCGGTTTGGTGAAATGCAGCGCCTCGGCGTTGCGGCGCAGGCTGATAAAATCGCCGCTGTGCAGCATCTGCAAGGCGACATTGGTGTAACGCCCCTCATCGGGTTCCCAAAGGCCGCGCGCGCCCTGGAAGGCCAAGCCGAGAAACAGGGCTAGCGCGGCGACCGCCAGGAACGATCGCCGGCGCACAAGGTCGGTCAAAGACAAGGCCAGGCGCTCGAGGTGGGGAAGCTGTACAGGATACTCGGGCGGCGGGCCTGGTCACAGCCGCGGCCAACCAATCCGTGACAATAGTCATGCCATCGTTTGGCACGTTGTCGGCGTTCGCGGCTATGCAAGACTGCAGCACAGTCCACGCCGCCGGAGCATTCGATGAAATACGCAGCCCTCGCTGCTGCCCTGTTGCTGGCCACCAGCTCCGCGCAGGCACGCCCGGATAGCAATGTCCGTCACGAAGGTTGTGACATCCGCTCCGATTATTCGGTGCAAACCTACCGGCGTGCATTCCTGTTCACCCACGACAGCCGGACGCCGAGCGAGATCGGCATCGGTGGCGGGCGCCTGTTCATCGATGGCCGGGAAGTCGCCTTGACCGAGGCCGACCACCAGCGCTTGCGCCAAATGGAACGCGAGATGCACCTGCTGGTTCCGGAAATGCGCAAGGTCGCGGTGGAGGCTGTCGATATTGCATTCACCGCGTTGACCGAAGTTGCACGCGGTTTGTCGAACGACCCGCAGGCTACCGTGTCGCGCCTGGAATCAGCCCACAAACGCATTCGCGGCGAGATGAACGCCAAGCCTTTGTCGGTGTTCAATGAGGACGCCATGGCCGGCGTGATCAAGCCGATCATTACCCAGTTCGTGCCAGACATTGTTGGTGGCGCGATCAGCTCGGCGTTGAAGGCGGCCTTTGGCGGCGAGGAGAAGGCACAGGAATTCGAGGCGCGGATGCAACGGATGGAACACGAGCTCGATTCCAGGGTCGAAGCCCGGGCCGACGCCCTGGAACCGCTGGCCGACGCCATGTGCAAACGCCTGCGCCGAATCGACGGGTTGGACGACGAGATTGAGTATCGACTGCCGGATGGAAAGCGCTTGCAGCTGCTGCGCGTTGACCACCTCGACAAGCACTGACGCGCCTTGAGCGCAAATACGGTGGCGACGCCGTTTTCCCCAGCCCTCCTCCCCGGGGGGCTTTTTTTTTAGCCCTTCGGCAACCTTAGGGCTTGAAGTGGATCGAGCGCGTGGCTGTTTGCGCTTCCTCCACCGGCTCGAATTTCCGGCGGCCTACGGCTGAAATCACGGTGCGATCGAAGATGCCGTGCGGTTCGGCGGCAACCACGCGCACGTTGCTCACGCTGCCGTCGGTATTGACCGTAAAGGTTACGGTGACCTCGCCGGCGATGTGGCTGCGCAAGGCTTGGGGCGGGTACGCCGGTTGCGGCGTTCGGACCGGAACCAATGCCCTGCGCGATTGTGTCGGGCGACTGGCGGCGGCTGGGGCTGACGCGGGGGTTGGCGTCGGCCCGAGCGCGGGCGCCGGCGTCGGCGTCACGGCGGCCGGCGCCGGGGGAGCCGCAGGAGCAGGAACCGGTTTCGCCGGTTCACGACGGCGTGCCGCTTGTGCTGCCGCCAACTTCGCCTGCTGTTCGGCGCGTCGTTGCGTTTCCAGCAGTTGCCTGGCGGCCTGCGCAGCGGCCTGATCAATGGCTGTTGCAGCCGCCGCCTCGGGTGGCTTTGGCGGTCCGGTGGCCGGCATCCTGGCCCGCCGGGTCGCCAACTTCTCGCGCAGCTTGAGGGCGTCGGCCGAACTGGCGTCCCGCTTCAGCGCCTCCTCGATCAGCGCCTGCGCCTCGTCGAGCGCACCTGCGGTCAGTAGCGATGAAGCCCGATCCACGAACGTCCTGGCCTCCGACTCGGCCGATTGCTGGCGTTGTTCGAGCACGGCGAAGCTCGGCCGGGCGACACAAGCGTTCGTTGCAGGCGCCAGTGCTTCGCCAGCGAGGGCAGGCAGTCCCTTGTCGAGCAAGGCCCTGGCCTGCTTTTCGGCGAGTTCACACAGTTCGGTCTTGGACTTTCCTTCCTGGGCGAGTGCGCCGAGCGCCTGCAGGCGCGCCAGCCCGTCCCCTGTGCAGGACTCGCCGGCTTGCTGGACGATGGCCGCGGCCTGGTCGAATTCACCGGCGTCTGCCGCCGATTGCGCCTGCGCAAGCGAAGCCTCGCACTGCGCTTGTCGCTGCTGCGCGAAGTGAGCAACGATCAGCCACGTCGCCAGCAGGGCCAACACGAACACCGCCGCAATGCCTGCGCGCAGGGGAGTGAGCAGCTTGCGTGCGGGCACAGGTCGCGAATCGGGAGGCGGCGGGTTCGACGTGGGTGCCGCCTTGGGCACCGCCTTGGCCATGTATGCGGAGGCAAACTCGGACGCCGGATCGCGCGTTGTTGCCGTTACCACGGGCACGCGAAGCAACGTCGCCGGTTCGTTGCCCGGCGCTGATCCTGTTTCGGCTGCCGCCTGGTCGGCCAGCTGCTGCAGACGTGCTTCGGCCGCCGCCTTGTCGGCGGCCTCTCGCTGCCGCGCGTCGGCTGCTGCCTGCTCGGCTGCTTCCCGCCGCTGCGCTTCTGCCGCCTCCCGATCGGCCGTTTCTCGTTGCCGGGCTTCCGCCGCCTCCCGCTCGGCCGTTTCTCGCCGCCGTAGTTCCGCTGCCTGTTCTGCTGCCGTTGCCGCGGCTGCCGCCTCCCGTTCGGCGGCTTCGCGTTCCCGGGCTTCGGCCGCAGCCCGCTCGGCAGCGTCGCGCGCCTGTGCTTTCTTCGCCGCTTTCAATTCTGCATCGGCAGCTTCCAGTCGGGTCAGGTCCGTTTGCGCTTGCGCACGTCCGGCTTGCGCTTGCGCGTGAGCGGGATCCAGCGCAAGCACCTTGTCAAAGGCGGCGATCGCGGCCAACGCTCCCTTGCGACTGGCGCCAGCCAGGCGTTCGTTGCCAATCTTGAGCTGATTCGCGATTTCCGGATTGACCGGCGGCACGACCTTCGGCAACAACTGCAGCGTAAGTTCCGCGACCACCAGGGCGGCAATCTCGTCCTGCACCGCAAACACATCGGTCAGCTGCCGATCATAGGTTTCCGACCACCGCTGGAAGCCATCGTCGGCGTTGATCAGTTGCACGGAGATGCGCACGCGCTCGCCGAACTTGCGCACGCTGCCTTCAAGCACCGTGGCGACCTTCAGCTCGCGGCCGATGTCCGCCAGCTTCGCGCTCTTGCCCTTGAAGCTGGCTGCCGACGAGCGGCTCGCAACCACCAGCCCCGGGACCTTGGACAACAGGTTCAACAGCTCCTCCGACAGTCCGTCGGCCAGGTATTCCTGATCCTTGCCCTGGCTCATGTCGGCGAACGGCAAGATCGCAATCGAGGCAGCGCTGGCCCGGGTTCCGGTCGACCCGGGGCTGTGCAACGGTGCCGGTGTCGGCATCGCAACCGTCATTGCCGCGGTCTGGCCGGACAGCCGCGCGTCGACCCATTGCACCACCTCGGCCCCGGTCTGCAATCGGCGCGAGGGATCTTTTGCCAGCAAGGCGTCCAGGAAAGTCTGCAGGTGCGCCACATGCGGAGGAAGGTGCGGTATCGGCGCACTGATGTGCTGCATGCCGATCGCCCAGCCGTCCGTGCCCTGGTAGGGCAGCTCGCCGGTCAGCAGCTGATAGAACACCACGCCCAGGCTATACAGATCGGTGCGGCCGTCGACGTGCTCGCCGCGCAGTTGTTCCGGGCTCATGTAATGCGGCGTGCCGACGCTGGTGCCCTCGCGGGTCAGTCCGGTCTGCGACTCGACGGCGTGCGCGATGCCGAAGTCGGACAACACGCAAGTGCCGTCATTGCGCAGCAATATGTTTTCCGGCTTGACGTCGCGATGAATCACGCCCTGGCTGTGCGCATAGTCGAGCGCGCTGGCGATGTCGCGGATGACGCGTAGCGCAATCTTGGGGTCGTCGCGGGCCTGGGTTTTCCGGGCCACGGTGCCGCCCGGCTCGTATGCGATCGACATGTAGGGCACGCCGTCATGCAGGCCGACGTCGTGGATGGCAACGATATGGGGATGGTGCAGCTTGGCCGAAACCCGCGCCTCGCGCAGGAAGCGTTCGGTGGCGATGGCATCCTGGGCAAGCGCGGGCGAGAGAATCTTGAGCGCGACTTCACGGCGCAGCGACTGCTGCAAGGCCAGATAGACGGTCGCCATGCCGCCATGCCCCAGCAGCCGCAGGACCGTATAGCCAGGAATCTCGATCACCGGGTTTGCCCCCATGACGCGACTCAGGCCAGCTTATACAACGGATGGACGTTTGTCAGATCGACGCGCCGCGCAGGTCTGGTCCGATCCGGCAACGCAATAAACCCGACGAAGCGGTCGGCGCGCGCCTCGTGGTTGGCCGCTGCCGGCAATCGGGCCACAATAGCGGCCTTGATAATTCAGGCAGGTGGAAGCAATGGCCGAGCTCATGGAAGCCCGCGTACCCGACATCGGCAGCGACTCGGGAGTGCCGGTGATCGAGTTGCTGGTCAAGGTCGGCGACGTGGTCGCCAAAGACCAGGGACTGGTGACCTTGGAATCGGACAAGGCAACCATGGAAGTGCCGTCGCCGTTCGCGGGCACCGTCCGTGAGTTGAAGGTCAAGATCGGCGATGAGATCACGACCGGCGCACTGGTGGCGATGATCGAGGCTGCCGAAGGCGCCGCCGCGAAACCGGTTTCGCCGCCGCCGCCCAGCCCGGCTGCCGTAGCGACCATGCCTGCCGCGCCAGCCGTCGCGCCCGTTGCTCCGGTGGCCGCGCAACCGCTGCCGCCGAGTCCACCCCCAGCCGTGCCGACGCCCGCCGCTGCACCGGCCGTTGCCCCGGCGGCCGCGGCCCGATCGCTTGACGCCGACGCGCTGGTGCCGGGCGTCCTGCCATATGCAAGTCCGGCCGTGCGCGTGTTTGCCCGCGAACTCGGCGTCGATCTGGGCCTGGTCCACGGTAGCGAACGCGGCGGTCGCATCAGCAAGCAGGACGTGCAGGCTCACGTGAAGGCCATGCTCGCCGGCGGCGGACCGTCACGCGCCGGCGTCGCCGAAGGTGGTCTGCAATTGATCGCCTGGCCGCAGGTGGACTTCAGCAAGTTCGGCCCGGTCGAACTGCAGCCGCGTTCGCGGATCAACAAGCTCTCCGGCGCCAACCTCGCGCGCAACTGGGCCATGATCCCGCACGTCACCCAATTCGAGGAGGCAGACATCACCGAGATGGAGGCCTTCCGCAAGAAACTCGGCGACGAGCACAAAGACGTGAAGATCACGCCCCTGGTATTCCTGATCAAGGCCGTGGTTGCAGCGCTGAAGAAGTACCCGACCTTCAACGCATCGCTCGACGGCGACAACCTGGTGCTCAAGAAGTACTTCCACATCGGCATTGCGGTGGATACCCCGGAAGGCTTGATGGTGCCGGTGTTGCGTGACTGCGACCAGAAAGGTCTGTTGGACCTGTCGATGGAGTTGGCCGCGATCAGCGGCAAGGCGCGCGAGAAGAAACTGGGCCCCAACGACATGCAGGGCGGCTGCTTCTCGATCTCCTCGCTCGGCGGCATCGGCGGGACGGCGTTCACGCCGATCATCAACGCGCCCGAAGTGGCCATTCTCGGCGCGTCCAAGGCGCAGACGAAACCCGTCTGGACCGGTAGCGAATTCGCGCCGCGACTGATGTTGCCGTTGTCGCTGAGCTATGACCATCGCGTGATCGACGGCGCCGCCGCCGCACGTTTCACCTCGACCCTGTCGCAGGTGCTTTCGGATCTTCGCCGATTGCTGGTTTGACCGGGCGGCGAACGTAGCAAAGCAGAACAATAATGCCAGGAGCAACCGTGGCCAAGCTGATCGAAGTAAAGGTTCCCGACATTGGTGGCAGCAAGGATGTGCCCGTCATCGAGTTGCTGGCCGCCAGCGGCGACGTCATCAAGAAGGATCAGGGGCTGGTTACGCTGGAGTCGGACAAGGCGACCATGGAAATTCCGTCGAGCGCCGCCGGCGTGTTGAAGGAATGGAAAGTGAAAGTCGGCGACACCGTGTCCGAAGGCCAGGTGATTGCCGTGCTTGAGGGCGCTGAAGAGACCGCGGCCGCGGCGCCTGCAACAAGGCCATCGGCGATCGCGCCGGGTGAAGGCACGACCTCTTCTTCGGCCAGCACGCAGGCAGCAACTCCCACGCCGACACAGACCGCCCGCACCCAAGCGACAGTCCCAGCGTCGGCCGCCAATGGCAGTGCGGATATCGTTTGTCAGTTGGTGGTGCTCGGCGCCGGCCCCGGCGGCTACACGGCCGCGTTTCGCGCTGCCGACCTGGGCATGGATGTGGTGCTCGTCGAGCGTTACCCGAAGCTCGGCGGCGTGTGCCTCAACGTCGGCTGCATTCCATCCAAGGCGTTGCTGCACGCCGCCGAAGTTATCGAGGAAGCCCGGCACGCGGCGAGCTACGGCGTGAGTTTTGGCGAAGCGAAAATCGACCTGGACAAGCTGCGGGCGCACAAGGACAAGGTTGTCGGCACGATGAACAGCGGCCTGGCCGGCATGGCCAAGCAACGCAAGGTGCGTTCGGTTACCGGCAGCGCGCGTTTCCTGTCCGCCAACGAGTTGGAGATCGGGTCGGAGCAGGGCAAGCAAGTTCTGCGCTTCGAGCAGTGCATCATCGCCGCCGGTTCGCAGCCGGTGAAATTGCCCGGCTTTCCGTGGCAAGATCCGCGCGTGATGGATTCGACCGATGCATTGCTCCTGGCGGATATTCCAAAACAGCTGCTGGTGGTCGGCGGCGGCATCATCGGCCTGGAAATGGCTTGCGTCTACGCTGCGCTGGGTAGCCAGGTGACCGTGGTCGAATTCATGGACCAGTTGATGCCCGGCACCGATGCCGACCTGGTCAAGCCCCTGGCCGCCCTGTTGAAGAAGCGCGGCGTGGTCGTGCACCTGGGCACCAAGGTGGCCAAGGTCGAAGCGCGCGACGACGGACTGCATGCGAGCTTCGAAGGCGACAAGGCGCCGCCGGGCAGCCGCTTCGATCGTGTGCTGGTTTCGGTGGGGCGCGCGCCGAACGGCGGCAAGCTCAACGCACAGGCCGCGGGCGTGGCCGTTTCCGACCGCGGCTTCATCACCGTCGACAAGCAGATGCGCAGCAACGTGCCGCACATCTTCGCCATCGGCGATCTCGTCGGCCAGCCGATGTTGGCGCACAAGGCGACGCACGAAGGCAAGCTGGCCGCGGAAGTCGCCGCCGGCCAGAAGCGCGAGTGGGTGGCGCGGGTGATTCCGTCGGTGGCCTACACCGATCCGGAAATTGCCTGGGTCGGCATGACGGAAACCGAGGCGAAGCAAAAAAACATCAGCGTCGGCGTGGCGAAGTTTCCCTGGGCGGCGTCCGGCCGGGCGGTGGGACTCGGCCGCACCGAGGGTTTCAGCAAGCTCATATTCGACGAGGCCACGCACCGGGTCATCGGCGGCGGCATCGTCGGCGTGCATGCCGGCGACCTGATCGCGGAGATTGCGTTGGCCATCGAGATGGGCTGCGAGGCCGGCGATATCGGCCACACCATCCATCCGCACCCGACCTTGAGCGAATCGGTCGGCATGGCCGCCGAAGTTTTCGAAGGCAGCATTACCGACCTGTATATTCCGAAGAAGCAATGACGGCCGGATGCCAACAAGGGAGCGCTCATGGGTAACGCAATAGGGCTGTTCGTGCTGGGCCTGTTCCTGTTGTTGCTGGGCGGAGATTCGGTGGTGAAGGGCGCGTCCGGCCTGGCCCAGCGATTCGGACTGTCGCCATTTGCTGCCGGTCTGTTGCTGGTTGCGTTCGCCACCTCGGTGCCGGAACTGGTGGTCAATGCCTATGCCGTCGGCACCGGCAACATCGATCTGGCCCTGGGCAATGCCGTCGGCAGCAACCTCGTCAACATCGGCCTGACCTTGGGCATCGCCGCCTTGATTGCACCGTTGCTGATCAGCATGCGGCTGCTGGCGGCGCAGGTCGTTTTCATCCTGGTAGCCTCCGGCGCCGTGCTGTTTTTCGGACTCGACGGCGTCATCGCGCGTTGGGAAGGTGGCTTGCTGCTGGCCGGCTTCGCGGCCTTTCTCACCTTCGTGTTTCTGCGTGGCCGTGAAGAGTCAGCCAAAGTGCAGGAAGAAATTGCCGGCTTCGCGGTCACCAGTACGGCGCTGACGCAGAATCTGATCCGCTTCGCCTTTGCCGCCGGCTTGCTGTTTTTCGGCAGTCGCCTGGTGGTTGAAAGTGCGCCGGTCATCGGCTTGGCGCTGGGCCTGGGTTCGATGCTGAGCGGCCTGACCATCGTTGCCGTCGGCACTGCGCTGCCGGAAATCGTCACGGCCGCGATGGCGGCGCGCAATGGACAGGGCAATGCGGTCGCCGGTCAGGTCCTGGGCGCCTGCCTGTTCAATCTGCTGTTCATCGTCGGCGGCATGTCCGTGATGCAACCCTTGCTGCTGCCGGCATCATTCATCACGCTTGAACTGCCGGCTGTCATGGCCTTCGCGTTGCTGCTGTATCCCGTGCTGGGTGGCGACCTGAAGATCCACCGGCGCGAGGGCGGTTTGCTGATTCTCGCGTTCGCGATTTGGCTGGCCTTCGAACTATTCGTTGCGTTTGGCTGAGCGCGGCGCCGGATCCACGCCGTGGGCCGCAGCTTGGTGCTCGGGTTGAGCGGTCAGATCGGCGCCGCGCTGCTGCCCCGTCTGTTGGAACGCAATAGTCAGGTACTGGCGATTTCGCGACATTCGCAGCCACCGCAGTGGGGCATCGAGTGGCGGCTTGGCTCGCTGGAAGCAATGCCGGAAATTGCGCCGGACATCGATTGCGTCCTGAGCCTCGGTCCGCTCGATGCCTTCGTCGCCTGGTTCGTGGCCGCCGGTCCGAACGTGTCCCGGGTGGTCGCCATTGGTTCGACCGGGCGCCGGGACAAACTGCACTCGCTCGATGCCAGCGAACGCGACACGGCACAACGCCTGGTTAACGCCGAAGCACAGTTGTTCGAGGTGGGTCGGCAGCGCGGCATCGCCGTGACCGTGCTCCGACCCACGCTGCTCTATGGCGGTGGTCGCGACCGGACGCTGTCGCCGTTGCTCAAGCTGGCTCGCCGCTTCCGCATGGTGCTGTTGCCAGCCACGGCCACCGGCCTGCGGCAACCCGTGCATGTGGCCGATGTCGCCGATGCCGTGGTGCGTTGTTGGGATTCGGCGGCGGCATTCGGCCACGGATACGATCTGCCGGGCGCTGAGACGCTCAGCGTTGACGCGATGGTGCGACGAGCGGTGGAAAGGCATGCACCGGGCTGCCGGGTGCTGTCATTTCCGACCGTCTTCTTCAGGATTGGCCTGGCGTTGGCGGGCTGGTTTTGGCGTCCCGCGATCAACCGGGGCCTGTTGCAGCGTTTGCGCAACGATCAAGTCGCGGACCCCGCGCCGGCGATTCAGGCTTTCGGTTATCGGCCGAGACGCTTTGATCCATAAGCAGATTTTCAGCATGCTGCGATGCAGCAAGAAAAGAATTGGGTTTCCATACGCTGGGGCATTGCTTCTTGGCGTAACGGACTTTTAATATGGGGGTACAGTAGAGCGTCGAACCCGGGGAGGGGTCTGCAGATGAAATCCGACAGTCGGCTGCCACGTGAGGCAACCGCAAACTTCTCCCGCAGTCTCCGCTTTTCGTTTTTGCCCCGAATGATTTGCCCTGAAGAGGATCAACAGCAATGAAATCCACCAAAACCGTTCGCGGGCTGCTCGCCCGTGCTCCGCTGGCCACGGCCGTTGCTGTCGCCCTACTTTCTGCTCCTGCGGCGCAAGCCTTCGAATTCGAAAGCGGCGGCCTGACCGGCAGCCTGGACACCACCGTCAGCTACGGCATCTCGGTGCGTACGGAAGATGCGGATCCGGATCTTATCGCCAAGTCCTATTTCGATCCTGCTCTGTGCGGACAAAACGTTCCGCTCGCCGCGATTCCGCCCGGCAACCTGGGGCGCTGTGCTTCCGCCGGCGGCGTTCCGGGTTCGCTGGCGCAGATCGCGGCCCCTGGCCGCTTCTCGGCCAACCGTGATGACGGCGACCTGAAATACGGCGAGGGCGACGCCTTTTCCAACGCCCTCAAGATCACTTCCGAGTTGAGCTTGAAATGGGGCAACTCCGGCTTATTCACCCGTGCCACTTATTTTTACGATTTTGAGAATGCCAACCGTGACGATCTGACCGATATCGCCCGGGAAAAGGTTGGCAAGGACTTTCGCCTGCTCGATGCCTTCGTCTACCACGACTTCACGCTCGGCGGGCACAAGGGGAGCTTCCGCGTCGGCCGTCAGGCGGTCAGCTGGGGCGAGAGCACCTTCATCCAAAATGGTATCAACGTCATCAACCCGATCGACGTATCCAAGCTCCGCGTGGCAGGCGCCGAGTTGAAGGAAGCCTTCCTCCCGATCGACATGTTGTGGGGCTCGTTCAGCTTCACCGACAACCTGTCGATCGAGGCCCTGTATATGCTCGAATTTGAAGAGATCGAAGTCGATCCTTCCGGTACGTATTTCAGTTCCAACGACTTCGGTTCCCCGGGCGGCACCTATGTGATGCTGGGCTTTGGCACCACGCCACAGCCGGTTTGGGACCCTGATCTGTATGCTTCGACCTGTCTGGGCGCGTCCAGTAGCGTCTTCAACAGTGATCGCTATGCGGAACTCCTGGCCCAGTACACGTCGAATCCGAGCTCGATCCCGGCTCCGTTCCCGCCTTCGGCCGCCTTTGCTTCGGCGGCCGCGGCGCAGATCGTCAGAATCGGCTGCGGAAACTCCGTGCCACGCCTGCCCAACCGCAATGCGCGTGACGATGGCCAATACGGCTTTGCTATCCACTGGTTCGCAGAGAACTTGGGCAATACGGATTTCGGATTCTACTTCCTGAATTATCACAGTCGCTTGCCGCTGCTGTCAGGTCGTACGGTGTCTACTGCGGCCCTGACCGGCACGCCGCCTGGCCTGACTGCCGGTTTCTACGTCGAATATCCGGAAGATATCCAGATGTACGGCATAAGCTGGAACACGACTCTGCCCGGTGGTGTTGCCTGGCAAGGTGAGTTGAGCCACCGCCCCAACATGCCGCTGCAGGTCGACGACGTCGAGCTTCTATTTGCGGCACTTAGCCCGCTCAATCCCTTCATTCCGGGCACGGTGCTGGACTTCTGCAGCCAGCTCAACCCGGGCTGCGCGGCGTCCCCATTCTCGTCCGACCAGCGCGGTTACCGCCGCCACGAAGTGTCTCAGATCCAGATGACCTTTACCAAGGCGTTCCCGAGCGTGCTGGGCGCCGAGCAGGTAGCTTTGGTTGGTGAGATTGGGGCGACTGAGGTTTGGGACTTGCCACCGCCGTCCGAGTTGCGATACGAGGGTGAGGGCACCGATACCGGCGGTAGCTGCGACGCTCTGCACGTCACTGGAGCGGGCTGCCTGCGCAATCCGCTGACGCTGGAAGACGGTTTCCCGACCCAGTTCTCCTGGGGTTACCGCGTCGCGGCCCGCGCCGATTACAACAGCGCCTTCGGTACGCCATTTACCCTGTCGCCACGCATCGCGTTCAACCATGACGTGAACGGCACGACACCCGGCCCCGGTGGTAACTTCCTTGAAGGTCGCAAGTCCGGTACCGTGGGTCTTGAAGCCAACTACCTCAACAAGTGGGTGTTCGACTTGAGCTACACCGCCTTCTTCGGTGGCGGACAGTTCAATCAGATTTCCGATCGCGACTTCGCTTCATTCACCGTCAAGTATTCGTTCTGAGCCATTAGGGAGGGCAGACGATGAGGATGATCAAGAAATCCGCGCTGGTAGCATTCGCCAGCGCTGCAATTCTCACGGCCGGTGTGGCTCAGGCAAGCACCACGGCCGCCAAGGCCGCGCAGCTTGGCGAAGAGCTGACGCCGATGGGTTCGGAAAAGGCGGGCAACGCCGCCGGAACGATTCCTGCGTGGGAAGGCGGCATTACTCGCGCGCCTGCGGGCTACCGCGCGGGCCGGGACCATATCGACCCGTATGCGGGCGACAAAGTCCTGTTCCAGATCACGCCGGCCAATTTCCAGCAGCACGCGGACAAGCTGGGTGCCGGACAGAAAGCGATGTTCGGCAAGTACAAGACGTTCCGCATGGATGTGTACCCGACCCGGCGCAGCGCCTCCTTCCCGCAACGCACGTATGAGTTCACCAAGCGCAACGCCACGGCATGCAAGCTGATCGCCGACGGCGACGGCATCCAGAATTGCGCCGAGGGTTTTCCGTTTCCGATTCCCAACAATGCGTATGAAGCGATCTGGAACCACAAGTTGAAGTACAAGGGCTTGTCGGTTCGCAGCTATTCGAACCAGGCGGCGGTGACCGCCGGCGGTTCCTACACGCTGGTGCGCCTGCAGGAAGAAATCCTCGGCCTGTACTACAAGCCGGGCAATACTTCCGAGTCGATCAACAACGCGCTGCTGTACTTCAAGCAGGATGTGCTGGCTCCGCCGCGCCTGGCGGGTGGCGTGCTGCTGGTCCATGAAACCTTGAACGCGAAGGCCGCGCCGCGCCAAGCCTGGGTCTATAACCCCGGCCAGCGTCGTGTCCGCCGTGCGCCGAACGTGGCGTACGACAATCCGGGCACGGCTTCCGACGGTCTGCGCACCAACGACATGACCGACATGTTCAATGGCGCCATGGACAGGTACGCCTGGACGCTGGTCGGCAAGAAGGAAATGTACATTCCGTACAACACCTACAAGGCCGACTCCAGCGCGGCCAAGGTCAGTGCACTGATCCGTCCCGGTCATCTGAATCCCGATTTCATCCGTTACGAACTGCATCGCGTCTGGGTGATCGAGGCCAAGCTCAAGCCCGGCCAGCGTCACATCAACAGCCGCCGTACGTTCTATCTGGATGAGGACAGCTGGCAGATCGTGGGCATCGACCATTACGACGGCCAAGGTGCCCTGTGGCGTTATTCGGAAGCATTGCCGATCAACTACTACGAAGTGCCGACCCTGTGGACCACGCTTGAGACCCATCACGACCTCAAGTCCGGCCGCTATATCAGCGGTCTGTTGGACAACCAGGACAAGCCGCGCGACTTCAGCTTCCAGAGCACGCCCGCCGACTACTCGCCGCAGAATCTTCGCGACAGCGGCATCCGTTAATCCAGGAAAACCAGCCGCGCCCGATTCCGGGCGCGGCTGACCCGGTTGCGTGCGAGCCGCCGTTCTTCGGGAGTGGAATTGATGTCCAAGCTTCGTGTTCACCGCACGCGTCAAATCGGTGCGTTGCTGCTTCTGTTGACGTTGCCCCTGGTGGCGACCACGTCGCCCGCAACAAAGCCATCCGCCGAGCCCGCCGGCCAAACTGCCGGCTCTGCTGCAGGCGGCACGAAGTCCGCGGTCTCCGAGGATCCCTCGGGGCTACCGTCGGAAATCCTGCCTCGCGCCAGCAAGTCCCTGTTGCTGGATATCGTCAAGAGTTCCGACCGCTACTTCGCCGTCGGTGAGCGCGGCCATGTCCTGCGCTCCGAAGACGGCAAGTCCTGGACCCAACTCGAGGTGCCGACGCGCTCGGCGCTCACCAGTATTACCGCGGTCGACGGCCAGCTGTGGGCGGGCGGACATGACGGCGTCATCATCCATTCTGCCGACGGTGGCGATAGCTGGCAGACGCAACGACGCGATCCCTATGTTTTGGCCGCTGGGGCGCGCCCCGCCGATCACGATCCGCTGCAAGGCGCTCCGGTCCTCGACATCTATTTCACCGATGCCAGGAGCGGCATCGCCGTCGGCGCCTACAGCTTGATGCTGGTTACGCACGACGGCGGTGCGACCTGGACCCCGAAGCAGGCCATTGCGGCGGCGAAAGCGCCGGAAGCACCGGCCGCGCCGATGCAGGGCGACATTTTCAGCCAGGAAGACCTGCAACTGGATGAGGAATCCGATCCGCACCTCAATGCCGTGGCCAGCGCCGGTCCCGGCGTGATGGTGATCGTCGGTGAGCGCGGCACCTTCCTGCGTTCGTCCGATGGCGGTGAAAGCTGGCAGCGGCTCGGCTTCCCGTACAAGGGCTCCATGTTCGGCGTGCTCGGCCTGGGCAACGGCCATCTGCTCGCCTATGGCTTGCGCGGCAATGTCTACGAGACAAGCGATCTGGGCTCGACCTGGAGCAAGGTGGAGACCCAGGGCAGTGCCAGCTTGATGGGCGGAACTGCCTTGGACAATGGCGGCGTCGTTCTGGCGGGCGTCAACGGAACTTTGCTCAGCCGGCCTTCGCCGGATGCGCCGTTCGCCGCGACTACTTACAAGAACGCCGATGGTGAAACGCCCGCCCTGTCCGGAATTGCTCCGGCCGAGGACGGCAGCTATGTGTTGGTCGGCGACAAGGGCGTCGATCTGTATCGCCTGCAGTGACGGAGTCCAAATGAGCGCTTTGCAACGCTTCACCGAGAAAGTCGTGTTCGGGGCCCGTCCCGTCGTGTTGCTGGTGTTCGCCGTCATCACGGTGGCGATGGTGTTCTTCGCCAGCCAGCTCAAGGTCGATGCCGGCTTCAAGAAGCAAATTCCGCTCCAGCACGAGTACATGAAGACCTTCCTCGATTACGAGGCAGACTTCGGTGGCGCCAATCGGGTGCTCGTCGCGGTGGTGGCCAAAGACGGCAACATGTTCAGCGATCAGTATCTGAACACGCTGCAGCAGTTGACCCGCGACGTCATCAACCTGGACGATACCGACGATTCGCGCTCCCGTTCGCTGTTCACGCCGAACGTGCGCTTTATCGAAGTGGTCGAGGACGGAATCTCCGGCGGCAACGTCATCCCGAACGACTACGACCCCAGCTTCAAGCCAGGCACGCCCGAGCAGTTCGAGCGCATTCGCAGCAATATCGTCAAAGCCAACATCCTCGGTCGCCTGGTCGCCAAGGATTGGTCCGGCGCCATGGTCTGGGCCGACATCATTCCGGAATCGGATTCGCCGGCCAATCCGCACAAGGTCGATTACCAGAAGATCGCCAGGCAGCTGGAAGAGATTCGGAAGAAGCACGAAAAAGGCAACATCACCATCCACATCATTGGTTTCGCCAAGATGGTCGGCGACATCAGCGACGGCGCGACCTCGGTGATCAAGTTCTTCGGTATCACCATCGCCTTCACCTGGTTGCTCCTGTTCCTGTATTCCAGTTCGATCAAGCTCGCCTCGCTCACGGTGCTGTGCGCGATGGTGTCGGTGGTCTGGATGCTGGGCGCCTTGCGGCTGATGGGCTTCGGCATCGATCCGATGAACATGTTGACGCCGTTCCTGATCTTCGCCATTGCAGTCAGCCATGGCGAACAGATGATCAATCGCTTCCGCGGCGAAATCTTCTTCGGCGGCCTCGAGGAAGGCTCTGTCGAAGAACTGCGCGAGCGCGCCAAGTTCGCGGTCGGCCCGCTCGAAGCGGCCCGCCTGTCGTTCCGGATGCTGCTGGTGCCCGGCGCCGTCGCGCTGCTCGCCGGTTGCATCGGCTTTGGTGCGATCTGGTTCATTCCGATCCAGATGATCAAGGAGCTGGCGATTACGGCCACGGTCGGCGTCGGCCTGACCATCCTGACCGACCTGATCCTGTTGCCGGTGCTGCTCAGCTACACAGTGGTGCGCAACATCGAAAACAAGCGCGCCTACCGTTTGCGCCAGCTGACCCAGTTCGACAAAGTCTGGGCGTTGCTGGCCCGGCTCAGTAAACCAAAGCCGGCGGCGGCTGTCATTGCACTTGGCTTGGTGATCTGGTTCTTCGCCTGGCAGCAGGGCAACAAGGTGATGATCGGCGATGCCCAGGCTGGTGTCGCCGAGTTGCGTCCGGACGCGCGCTATAACCTGGATGCGGTCCTGATCACGCAGAAATTCGCACTCGGCGTCGACATCCTCAACGTCATCGTCGAAGCCGGTCCCAATGCGTGCACTGCCAGCTACAAGGCGATGGAAACCATCGATCGCTTTGCCTGGCACATGAGCAACGTCGAAGGCGTCGAGCAGGTGATGAGCCTGCCGATGGCGGCGAAACTGGTCAACGCCGGTTGGAACGACGGCTCGATCCGCTGGCGCGTGTTGCCGCGCGACCAGGACACGCTGCGCCAGGCCACGCAGAACTTCGAGACCGATTCGGGCATGCTAAATGCCGATTGCAGCGCCATCCCGGTCACCGTCTTCACCAAAGACCATCAGAGCTCGACCATCGACCGCGTGGTCGCCGAGACCAAGAAATTCCGCGCCGACAACAAGGCCTACGATCCGAACTTCGCCAAGACCCGTGATGTCGCGATGAAGGCGGCGCAGGAAAAAGGCGAAGAATACAGCACCGACCAGGTCAGCTTCCGTCTGGCCACCGGCAGTCTGGGCGTGGCGGCGGCGATCAACGACACCGTGCGCCAAAAGGAAGGCTTCATCCTTTACCTGCTCTACGGCGCAGTGCTCGTGATGTGCTGGATCAGCTTCAAGAGCATCAGGGCTGCACTTTGCGTGCTACTGCCGCTGGTGCTGGTGACCGAGCTCGGCCACTCGCTCATGGTGCATCTCAATATCGGCATGAAGATCAACACGCTGTGCGTGGTCGCGCTGGGCGTGGGTATCGGTGTCGATTACGGCATCTATATCTTTGCGCGCATGCGCGAAGCCATGTTGCAGGGCAAGACATTGACCGAATCGTATTTCGTCGCCCTGAAAACCACCGGTATCGCGATCTTCTACACCGCGCTGACGCTGGCGGTCGGCGTCGCGATGTGGATGTTCTCGGTGCTCAAGTTCCAGGCCGATATGGGCATCCTGTTGACCTTCATGTTCATCGTCAACATGATCGCCGCGATCATCTTCCTGCCAGCCCTCTGCCGCTGGATCCTGCGCCCCACCGAAAAAGACGACTGGACCCCGCCACACGCGTCCAAGCACTAACAGCCGCTCCTGTGTAGGAGCGGCTTTAGCCGCGAACCCCCGCCCACCTCAAATATCGCTGGCCACCGGCGCCACCCGCGCCCGGGCCAGATTGCGCATACCGATGATCAACACGCCGGCAAGCACCATCGCGCCGCCGAGCCACAGTCGCGGTCCGACGCGATCATGCAGGAACACAAGGCCAAGCAGCGTCGCCAGCAACGGCGCCGCCAGCAAGTATGGCGTCACCTGAGCGATCGGATGGCGTTGCAGTAACACGTAGTACAAGCCGTGGCCGATCAGCGAAGCGACGACCGCGGCATAGGCAACGCCGGCCCAGGCCACCCAGCTGGCATTGGCGATCGCAGCGCGCATGTCCGGTTCGATCAGCGCGCTGCCGGCCAGCAAGGGCAGGACGCCGATCACCGCAGTCCAACCTTGCTGGCTGTACGGATCCAGTCCCTTGAGGTTGCGGATCAACACCGTGCCGATGGCCAGGAACAATGCGGAAACGAGCATCAGCAGCAGCGCTGCCGGACTGTCCAGAACAGTGGGGTCGAAACCCAGCACCAGTACGCCGAGAAAACTCAGCGCGATCGCCGCGCCGGTGCGCCAATGGAAGTGCTCTCCAAGCAACCACCAGGCCAGCAGGGTCGCCATCGGCACGTAGCTTTGCATCAGGATCGCCGGCGAGGCGATCGTCTTGGACAGGCTCAGCGCCCAGAAGCTCAAGCCAAAGTGCAGGACGCCCGTGCACAGCGCGACGGCAATCAGTCGCGGCCACTGGCCGGCCGCCGGCCGTTTCAGGAAGGGCGCCAGCAGCACAGCCAGCAGGCACAGTCGCAGGCCGGTGAACAACAGCGGGGGCAATTCCTGCAGCGCCAGTTTCGAGGTGATGAAGTTGCCGGCCCAGGCCAGGCAGATCAGGACGACAAGGAAAAGGTCGCGACCGCCCAGCCGGTAGCGCGAATCAATAGCCAATGCCGATCCGCTGGTAGAGCTTGCGCAGTGTCCACAGCGGACCGATCAACAGGAACACGACATCGGTAAAGAAGCTCGGGCGGTGACCCTCGACGATGTGGCCGATGAACTGCCCGATCCAGGCGACCACGAACACGCCGACCGCCAACAGCAGCAGCGTGTTCATGCCGTAGCTGTCGACGATCCAGCGATTGAGCAGGGCACTGGCAAAAAAGCAAACGAACAGACCCATGGCCAGCTTGCGCGACAGCCGCCAGTAGTAGGCCCAGGCCAGGAACATGGCGAATGCCGAAAACGCGCCCGGCAGGAACCAGGTGCCGGGCACCGGAATCGTCCACAACAGGGCCGTCACCGACCAGACGATGGCGGGCACGCATACCACGTGGATCAGCTGGTTGGTGGCGTTCCGGTGATCGCTGGAATACTGGTCGAGCAATTCGTCGATCTTGCGCATGGGTCAACTCCTCGGTTCGCGTGCCGGTCGATCGCGCCGTCCACGACGGGCGCCTGGAAGCTAGTCGATGCTGATGTCGGCCAATCGCATCAGCGCATCGGCATATTTGGCGCGGGTTGCCGCGATGACTTCGGCGGGAACACGCGGTCCCGGGGCGGTCTTGTTCCAGTCCAGCGTTTCCAGGTAATCGCGCACGAACTGCTTGTCGAAGCTGGGCGGACTGATGCCGACTGCGTAGGAGTCGGCCGGCCAGAAGCGCGAGGAATCCGGCGTCAGCATCTCGTCCATGACATGCAGCTTGCCATCCTCGTCCAGTCCGAATTCCAGCTTGGTGTCGGCGATGATGATGCCGCGCTCGGCGGCATGGCGAACAGCGAAACGGTAAATCATCAAGGTGGCCGCGCGTACCTGTTCGGCAAGCTCGCTGCCGATCAATGCCACCACCGAATTGAAGCTGACGTTTTCGTCATGGTTGCCGGCGGCGGCCTTGGTCGATGGCGTGAAAATCGGTTCGGGCAGGATTTCCGCCTGGCGCAGTCCGGCCGGCAAGGTGATGCCGCAGACCTGACCGCTGCGCTGGTAGTCCTTCCAGCCGCTGCCGATCAGATAGCCGCGCGCAATCGCTTCCACCGGTACCGGGCGCAACTTCTTCACCACCACGCTGCGCCTGGCGTACAGCGCGGCGTCGACACCCGGGGGCAGGACCGCGGTGACCGACTCATGGGTCAGGTGATTGGCGATCAGGTGCGCGGTCTTGTCGAACCAGAAATTCGAAATCTGACAGAGCATCTCGCCCTTGCCCGGGATCGGATCGGGCAGCACCACATCGAACGCAGACAGCCGATCGGTGGCGACCATGAGCAGGCGTTGGTCGGACAAGCCGAACACATCGCGAACCTTGCCCTGGTGCAGCAGGGGCAGGCCGGGCAGGTTCGAGGTATGCAGGGTGGTGGCCACAAACGGATCCGGAGTCAGGCAAACAGGGCGCCATTGTAACCGGCGAGCCGCGCGGGTCGGCTGGTAGAATGGCCCCATGCGAGCTTTCCTGTTCCTCCTGCTCATCCTGCTGCCCGGCCTGGTGCTGGCGGCGGCGCCAGCGCGGCCGGCCAAGCTGGGCCAGTGCGTCGCCTGCCACGGCGAAACCGGACGCAGCCCGATCCCCGGCATGCCGCACCTGGCCGGCCAGGACGAGCGCTATCTGGTTGTCGCACTCCACGCCTACCGAAGCGGCACGCGGCGCGCGGTACCCATGAACTCGTTGGCGAACACGCTGCAGCCGCGCGACATCGCGGCGCTGGCGCGCTGGTACGCGCAGCAGCCCGGAACGGTCAGGCGATGAACTGGAAGGGCAAGCTGATCGGATTGGTTCTGGGCTTGTTGACGCGGCGGGTGCAATTCGTCGTGCTCGGCGTGCTGCTTGGCCACTTGTATGACATGGGCGTATTCAGCAGCGCCACAGCAGCTCCGCCGCCGCCGGCCCCGGCGACCGCCGATCCCTACGCCACCCTGGGCGTGAGTTCCTCGGCGCGGGACGATGAAATCGAACAGGCCTATCGCCGCCGAATGTCCGAATACCATCCCGACCGGGTCGCCAATTCAGCGCAGGAAATCCGCGACCTGGCCGGCCAGCGCGCACGCGAGATCAACGGCGCCTACGAGGAAATCAAGCGCCAGCGCGGCCTCTGACCGAACGCGAGCGCCGATTACGCCAGGTCGAACCTTCCACCACCCAGCCGGACCGCCAGATTATGTCGAAGTGCCTGATCGCCCCTTCCATCCTTTCCGCCGATTTCGCCAGGCTTGGCGAGGAAGTCGACAACGTGCTGAAAGCCGGCGCCGACTGGGTGCACTTCGACGTGATGGACAACCATTACGTGCCCAACCTCACCATCGGGCCGCTGGTGTGCGAGGCCCTGCGCAAGCACGGCGTCACCGCGCCGATCGACGTGCACCTGATGGTCAAGCCGGTGGACCGCATCATTCCCGATTTCGCCAAGGCCGGGGCGACGTACATCAGCTTCCATCCGGAGGCCAGCGAACATATCGACCGCACCATCCAGCTGATCCACGCCAACGGCTGCAAGGCCGGGCTGGTTTTCAATCCGGCGACGCCGCTGCATTTCCTCGACCACGTGCTTGGCCAACTGGACCTGGTCCTGATCATGTCGGTGAATCCCGGCTTCGGCGGACAAAGCTTCATCCCGGGCGCGCTGGAGAAGTTGCGCCGGGTCCGCAAGCTGATCGACGCCAGCGGCCGCGACATCCGGCTTGAGGTCGACGGCGGCGTCAAGACCGACAACATCGCCGAGATCGCTGCCGCCGGCGCCGACACCTTCGTCGCCGGCTCCGCCATCTTCAACGCCCCCGACTACGCCGAAGTAATCGCCAAAATGCGCGCCGCCTGCGCCCAATAACCCCTGTGGGAGCGGCTTCAGCCGCGATGCTTCTGCCTTCAACCAGTCCGTCAATGAAAAGCATCGCGGCTAAAGCCGCTCCTACAGCCGCTCCTACAATGGGCTGCGGCTATACTCGCGTTCTGCGTCATTCCGGATTTTCCCCGTGATCTCAGCCGAAGAGTTCCGGCAGCTTGCCGCCGCCGGCCATAACCGCATCCCCGTGGTGCGCGAGGTGCTGTCCGACCTGGACACGCCCTTGTCCGTGTACCTCAAGCTGGCCGACGGTCCGCATACGTACTTGTTCGAATCGGTGGAAGGCGGCGAGACCTGGGGTCGCTATTCGATCATCGGCCTGCCGGCGCGAAGCACCTACACCTTCATCGGCAACACGCTGGAAGTGCGTGCGCACGGCGAACTGATCGAGACGCGCCAACTGGACGATCCGCTGGCCGAAGTCGACCGCCTGCGCGAGGCCTTCAAGGTGCCGCGCGTGCCCGGACTGCCGGCCTTCACCGGCGGCCTGGTCGGCTATTTCGGATTCGAATCGATCGGCTACATCGAGCCGCGCCTGGCCGGCGGCGACAAGCCCGATCAGTTGGGAACGCCGGACGCCTTCCTCATGCTGTCCGAGGAACTCGCGGTATTCGACAACCTCAAGGGCCGCCTGTACCTGATCGTGCACGCCAACCCGGAAGAGCCGCAGGCTTATGCCCGGGCCGTGCGCCGGCTCGACGAGCTGGTGTACCGGCTGCGTCATTCCGGCCGCAGCTACCCCGATGTGCTCGACCCCTCGCTGCTCAAGGAGGAAGACTTCGTTTCCGGCTTCACCCGCGACGGCTTCATTCGCGCCGTCGAAACGGTGAAGGAATACATCCGCGCCGGCGATGTCTTCCAGGTAGTGCTGAGCCAACGCATGAGCGTGCCGTTCCGGGCCCGGCCAGTGGATGTCTACCGCGCCTTGCGCGCGCTCAATCCCTCGCCGTACATGTACTTCCTCGATCTGGACGGCACCCAGGTGGTCGGCAGCTCGCCGGAAATCCTGGTGCGCGTGCAGGATGGCGAAATCACCGTGCGGCCAATCGCGGGAACCCGGCCGCGCGGCGGCACGCATCAGGAAGACCTGGCCCTGGAAGCGGAGTTGCTGGCCGATCCCAAGGAGCGCGCCGAGCACCTGATGCTGATCGACCTGGGCCGCAATGATGTCGGCCGCGTCGCCGAGCCTGGCACCGTAAGCGTGCCGGAACAATTCCTGATCGAGCGCTACTCACATGTCATGCACATCGTCTCCGAAGTGCAGGGCAAGCTCAGGCCGGACAGCACCTTCGCCGACGTGCTCAAGGCGACCTTTCCCGCGGGTACTGTCAGCGGCGCGCCGAAGATCCGCGCGTTGGAAGTCATCCGCGAACTCGAGCCGATCAAACGCAACATCTATTCCGGCGCCGTCGGCTACATCGGCTGGTGGGGCGACGTGGACACCGCCATCGCCATCCGCACCGCCGTCATCCAGGACGGCCGCCTGCACGTGCAGGCCGGCGCCGGCATCGTCCACGATTCCGATCCCGGCCGGGAATGGGACGAGACGATGAACAAGGGCAGGGCGCTGTTCCGGGCTGTTGCGCAGGCGGCGAGTGGGTTGTGAGGAAATGAAATGCTGCTGATGATCGATAACTACGACAGCTTCACCTACAACCTCGTCCAGTATTTTGGCGAGTTGGGGCAGGACGTGAAGGTCGTGCGCAATGACGCGCTGACGGTTGCCGAGATCGCCGGGCTCGGTGCGGCGCGCATCGTGATTTCCCCTGGGCCTTGCACACCGGATCTCGCCGGCGTGTCGCTGGAAGTGCTGGAAAAACTCTCGGGCAAGCTGCCCATCCTCGGCGTCTGCCTCGGCCACCAGAGCCTGGGCCAGGCCTTCGGCGGCAAGGTGGTCCGGGCCCGGACGATCATGCATGGCAAGACCTCGCCGATCCATCACAAGGGCACCGGCGTCTTCGCCGGATTGCCGAATCCGTTCCAGGCCACGCGCTATCACTCACTGGTGGTGGAAAAGGAGTCGCTGCCGGACTGTCTCGAAATCACCGCATGGACCGAACACGCCGACGGCAGTTTCGACGAGATCATGGGCCTGCGGCACAAGACGCTCGCCGTCGAAGGCGTGCAATTCCATCCGGAGTCCATCCTGACTGAACACGGCCACGACATGCTGCGCAATTTCCTCAACACCCCCATGTAGGAGCGGCTTCAGCCGCGAAGCTCTTCGACAACTGCAGGAATCGCGGCTAAAGCCGCTCCTACACACACATGCAAACAAAAGTTGCCATGAATTTTACTGCCCAGGAAGCACTGCAACGCGTGATCGTCCATCGCGAAATCTTCTTCGACGAGATGGTCGAGCTGATGCGCCAGATCATGCGCGGCGAAGTCTCGCCGGTCATGACCGCGGCCATTCTCAGCGGCCTGCGGGTGAAGAAGGAAACGATCGGCGAAATCGCGGCCGCGGCAAGCGTGATGCGCGAGTTTTCCGCCAAGGTCGACGTGCCCGACAACAGCAACTTCGTCGATATCGTCGGAACCGGCGGCGACGGCGCGCACACCTTCAATATCTCGACCGCGGCCATGTTCGTCTGCGCCGCGGCCGGCGCCAAGGTCGCCAAGCACGGCAATCGCAGCGTGTCTTCCAAGTCTGGCAGCGCCGATGTGCTCGAAGCGCTGGGCGCGGCGATCGAGCTGCAGCCCGCGCAGGTTGCGCAGTGCCTGGCCGAGACGGGCTTCGGTTTCATGTTCGCCCCGATCCATCATCCGGCGATGAAGAATGTCGCGCCGGTGCGCAAGGAACTGGGCGTGCGCACCATCTTCAACATCCTCGGGCCGCTGACCAATCCGGCCGGCGCGCCGAACATCCTGATGGGCGTATTTCATTCCGACCTGGTCGGCATCCAGGCGCGCGTGCTGCAACGGCTTGGCGCCAGGCGCGCCCTGGTGGTGCATGGCCGCGATGGCCTGGATGAGATCACCCTGGCGGGTGGCACGCTGGTCGCCGAGCTGCGCGACGGCAAGATCGACGAGTACGAAATCCTGCCGGGCGAATTCGGCCTGGCCATGGCCGACCTGGGCGCGATTCGCGTCGACAGCCCGGAACAGTCGAAGACGATGCTGATGCAAGTGCTCGACGATCGGGCGGGCACCGCGCGTGACATCGTCCTGCTCAATGCCGGCGCAGCGCTGTATGCAGCCGAATCGGCCGCGTCGATCGCCGATGGCATCGCCATGGCGCGCGCTGCGATCGCCAGCGGCGCCGCCAGGGCCAAGCTGAATCAGTACGTGGCGGTAAGCCAGCGCCTGGCATCCCAACCAGCGCCACCCTCGGGTCAATGAAATGAAAAGCAAAGCCTTCGCCGATACACCAGCGCCGCCTTACTACGCGGTGATCTTCAGCTCGCAGCGCAATGAAGGCGAGGACGGGTACAACGTCATGGCCGATCGCATGGAGGAGTTGGCTGCGCAGCAGCCGGGCTACCTCGGCATCGAGAGCGCGCGCGGCGAGAGTGGCTTCGGCATCACCGTCAGTTATTGGCGCAGCGAGGCGGACATCGCCGCGTGGAAGCGCAACGCCGAGCATTCGGTCGCCCGCGAACGCGGTCGCAATCAATGGTACGGACACTTCGAGTTGCGCGTCGCCCGCGTTGAACGCGCCTACGGCGGACCGGCACGCACGCAACCAGGCAAGGACAGCCCCGGACAATGAGTGACATCCTGAAAACAATCCTGGCGCGCAAGGCCGGGGAAGTTCGCGACCGGTCGGCGCGGCTCTCGCTGAGAGAGCTTTCAGCGCGTTGCGCCGGGTTGGCGGATACACGCGGTTTCGCCGACGCCTTGCACGCGATGATTCGCAATGGCCGGCCGGCGGTCATCGCCGAGGTGAAGAAGGCCAGCCCAAGCAAGGGGGTGATTCGCGCAGATTTTCGTCCGGCCGAAATCGCCCGCAGCTACGAGCTGGGCGGAGCCGCCTGCCTGTCGGTGCTGACCGATGTCGACTTCTTCCAGGGCAGCGATGCCTTCCTGCAGGAAGCGCGCGCCGCCTGCGCGTTGCCGGTGCTGCGCAAGGACTTTGTCATCGATGCCTACCAGGTCTATGAAGCGCGCTGGCTCGGCGCCGACTGCATCCTGCTGATCGTGTCGGCGCTCGGCGATGCCGCCCTCGCCGAGCTCTCCGGGCTGGCCCTGGAACTGGGCATGGACGTGCTGGTGGAAGTGCACGACATCGACGAACTCGAGCGCGCCCTGCAAGTGCCGGTGCCGCTGGTGGGTATCAACAATCGCAACCTGCGCACCTTCGAGGTGGATTTGCAGACGACCTTGTCGATGCGCGACGCGGTGCCGAAGGATCGGCTGCTGGTCACCGAGAGCGGCATCCTCACGCGCCAGGATGTGTCGCTGATGCGCGACAACGGCGTGCAGGCTTTCCTGGTTGGCGAAATCTTCATGCGCGCCAACGACCCCGGCGCCGAACTGGCAAACCTCTTCGCCTGACTCCGCATCTGTAGGAGCGGCTTTAGCCGCGATAGCTCTCTGCCCCGCCCAGCAATCGCGGCTGAAGCCGCTCCTACAAACGCCTAGGCGTCGCCGAGATGCTTCAGGAAGCGCAGCGCGCCATCGCCGTAGCCGCAGGCGCGGTAGAACGCGTGGGCCTCGTGCCGATATTCGGCCGAGGTCAGTTCGATCCGGACCGCGCCGGCCCCCCGAGCCAGGGCCTCGGCCTCGCGCAGGAGCAGGCGTCCGATGCCGCGCCTTTGTGCCTGGGCACTGACCGCCAGGGCGGTGATTCGGCAGGTGGGTGCGCCCAGCGGTAGGTAGTAGGACAGGTCGCAGCAGACCAGGCCCACCAGGCTGCCCTGCAATTCGACTACCAGCAGGGTCTGGTTCCGGTCTTCGCGCAAGTCGAGAATTCGCCGGCTCGCCTCTTCCGGCGGACACGGATAACCGAGGATTCCGAGCAACTCGGACAGGCCGAAGCCGTCCTCCGGCCTGGCGGGACGGACCAGGGGCGCGGACGGGTTCGACTGCGCGGTGCGGCCCATGGCCTAGCGCGTGCCGAAGACCACGACGGTTTTGCCACGGGCATGCAGCTTGCCTTCGATCTGCAATTGCTTGAGCACGCGGCCGGCCATTTCCCGGGAGCAGCCCACGATTCGCGCCAGCTCCTGGCGCGAGACCCGGATTTGCGTGCCCTGCGGATGACTCAGGGCATCGGGCTCCTGGCAGAGGTCGTTCAGCGTGCGAATGATCCGGCCGGTGACATCCAGGAAGGCCAGGCGGGTCGCCTTGCGGCTGGTGTCGAGCAGTCGCTTGGACAGCTGCGCGCCGATGGCATACAGGATGCGCGGGCATTCATTGGACAGCGAGGTGGCGAACAGCTGGTGCAGGCGTTCGTAACTCAGCTCCGCCAGCTCGCAGGTCGTACGCGTGCGCAGCAGTACCTGGCGAATGTTGGCGGAGACGAAAAGGCCCATTTCACCGACGAATTCGCCGGCATTGACATAGCCGAGCACCAGTTCGCGGCCGTCGCTCTCGACGCTGATGATGCTCAGCGAGCCGCTGACGATGTAGTAAAGCGTGTTGGCGGTGTCGCCCGGCCGGAAGATGTCGCTGCGGGCCGGGTGCCGTCGCCGGTGGCACTGGTCGAGGAAGTGACTCAGTGAGGTCTCGTCCAGGGCCAGCGGACTGGTGACCGGCCGGAGGTGGCTGAATTCGCTGAGCGAGGTCCGCTGCGGTGCCATGGTCCGACTCTCTCATTTTGCGGAAGTGTTAACAGCTTAGGCCGTGACGTGGCGCACAGCAATCGCTGAATGAACGGCAGGGGGGCCGGCCCGACGCCGAGGTTCCCCCGGGGGGCGCTTTGCCCGATAATGCGCGCCCGCACCACACTTACGTCTCTTTAGGGAATACCGCCTTGGTCAAGCCACTGCCGCGCCTGCGGCTTCAGGGTTTCAACAACCTCACCAAAGCCCTGAGCTTCAACATCTACGACATGTGCTACGCCGTGTCCGAGGAGCAGCGCCAGCGTTATATCGAGTACATCGACGAGGTGTACAACGCCGAACGCCTGACCCAGATCCTGACCGAGGTGGCGCATATCATCGGCGCCAACATTCTCAACGTCGCCCGCCAGGACTACGACCCCCAGGGCGCGTCGGTGACCATCCTGATTTCCGAGGAACCGGTGATCGACAAGAAGGCGGCCGGCCGGGAACTGATTTCCGACGCCGTCGTCGCGCACCTGGACAAGAGCCACATCACGGTGCACACCTATCCGGAAACGCATCCCCACAACGGCATCGCCACCTTCCGCGCCGATATCGACGTGGCCACCTGCGGCGTCATTTCACCGTTGAAGGCTTTGAACTACCTGATCGAAAGCTTCGACTCCGACATCGTGGTGATGGACTACCGCGTGCGCGGCTTCACCCGCGACATCAAGGGCAAGAAGCACTACATCGACCACAAGATCAATTCGATCCAGGACTACCTGTCCAAGAGCATCAAGCAGCACTACGAGATGCTCGACGTGAACGTCTACCAGGAAAATATTTTCCACACGAAGATGCACGTCAAGGAATTCGACCTGGACACGTACCTGTTCGAGGAAAAGGCCAAGAACCTCAGCTTCAAGGATCGTTCACGGGTCGAGATGCAACTGCGCCGCGAAATCGAAGAACTCTTCCACGGCCGCAACCTCGTCGACTAGCCCCATGTAGGAGCGGCTTCAGCCGCGAACGCTTTCAGAAGGCTTCCTGAAACAAGAGCTATCGCGGCTGAAGCCGCTCCTACAATTCCGCGGTTAGATGCGGTAGGCGATGGTTTTCATGATGACCGCGCTTAGCGCCATCAGGCTGGGAATCGGCCGTGGCAGGCGGCGGGCGCCGGCGGCCTGGGCGTTGTCGGCGTGGCGAGCCTCGTCGGCCTTCATGGTTTCCACGATGGCGCGGCTGCGCAGGTCCTCGGCGGGCAGCGTCTTCAGGTGTTCGGCCAGGTGGGCCTCGACCTGCCGTTCGGTCTCGACGACGAAGCCAAGGTTCCAGCCATCGCCGCGCAGTCCGGCCGCGAACCCGATCGCATAACTGCCGGCATACCACAGTGGATTGAACACGCTGGGGTGGCTGTCCAGCTCGCGCAAGCGGTCGCCGCACCAGGCCAGATGATCGGTTTCTTCCTGCGCAGCGGCGAGCAACTGCTCACGCGTTACGTCGTCACGCGCGACCGCTGCCTGGCCGACGTACAAGGCCTGCGCGCAGACCTCGCCGGTGTGGTTCACGCGCATCAGCCCGGCGGCGTGACGGCGCGCCTTCGGGCCCATTTCCACATCGGGCTCAGGGTCGCCGGGATTGGCGCGTTCGGCGACCGCGGAGCCGGACACGGCATCCAGGCTGCGCTGCGCAGCGATGATCATGCGATCCAGGGCGGAGTAGTGACGGCTGTTGGTCATACGAGATGTTCGGCCAGGAATTCGATGGGGTGGCGGATCGGTAGGGAGCTGGCGTTGGCCAGGTGCAGGCGGCAACCGATATTGGCCGACAACAATTCCTGCGCACCGGATTTTGCCAGCGATTGCAGCAAGGGTGCGCGAAGGGCGGCCGCGCGCTCGGGTTCCTTGAGCATGTGCAGCCCGGCCGCGCCGCAGCAACCAGTGTCGGGCAAGTCGATCAGCTCCAGATCCGGAACCTTCGCCAGCAGCCGGCGCAGCGCGCCATCGCTCCGGGGCACGCTGCGCTGGGAGCAGGGCAGGTGCAGGGCCACCCGCCGTCCCCGGGCGGAACGAAAGTGCAGGGAGCTGCCATGCGGTTCGAGGAAGGCGAGGGCGTCTTCCACCTCGGATATGCCCCGCAGGCTGGCCGCGAGTGTTTCCTGGCAACCGCTGGCCAGGCTGAGAACCTTCGTGCGGCCGGCGAAGGCGGCGCGATTTTTCCCAGCCAACATGCGTGCCTCCAGCTCATCACCGGCGTGCACCGCTGCCGTTCCGCAGCAAGCCTGCGCATCGGGCATCGAAGCTTTCACCCCGACGGCCGCCAACAGCTGCAGCAAGCCGGCGCGCGTCCGCGGCTCGTAGGCGCCGGCTACGCAGCCAACGAATATGGCAACTTCCGCGCCGTGCGTGGTGGCGATCGGCGGGCCGCCCGGTGCCGGCCGCGGCAGCGTACGCAGCGTCATCGGCAGCAGCGGGTAAAGCACGCGATAGGTGTTCAGCAACCAGCGCAGTGAGCGCGGCGAGGCCATCAGCCAGGAGCGCAGACGATCAGTGGCCCGCGGCACTTTTCGGGCAAATTGTCCGGCCCGGGCGCCGGCCAGCAGGGCGCCGTACTGGACCCCTGCCGGACAAACGCTTTCGCAGCGGCGGCAGCCCAGGCAGTGGTCCAGGTGCAAGTCCCCGAGGGCGGTCGGCGAGAGTTGCCCGCCGGCCACGGCCTTCATATATGCTATGCGGCCTCGCGGGGACTCGGCTTCGGTTGCGTCCAGGCGGTAGGTCGGGCAGTGCGGCAGGCACAGTCCACACTGAACGCATTGGTCGGCCAGCGCCAGCAAGGGCGTGCTCGAGCGGGCTTCCGGGGCGGCCGTTTCAACCATGGCCGGATGCTAACACGCGGATAATGAAGGACTTGCGCGGCCCCGGCCCAGCGTTTATCATTCCGCTTCTTATTTCCCACGATTTTCTTTGGAGCCCGTCATGAAAGCCATGACCGTCAGCACCAAGCCGGAGACGGTCAAGCAGGATTGGTATGTTGTTGATGCCACCGGCAAGACCCTCGGACGACTGTGCTCGGAACTCGCGCGCCGTTTGCGCGGCAAGCACAAACCCGAATTCACTCCGCACATGGACGCAGGTGATTACCTGATCGTCGTCAATGCCGAGAAGATTGCCGTCACCGGCAAGAAACTGACCGACAAGATGTACTACCGGTTCACCGGCTACATCGGCAACATGAAGTCGGAAACGCTCGGCCAGGCGCTCAATGCGCACCCGGCGCGCGTCATCGAGACGGCGGTCAAGGGCATGCTGCCCAAGAATCCGCTCGGCCGCGCAATGTACAGCAAGCTCAAGGTCTACAAGGGCCCGAGCCATCCGCATACCGCCCAGCAGCCGCAGGCTCTGGACATCTAAGGTTAAGGGCAGACACTCATGGCTTCGCAGCAGCACAATTACGGCACCGGCCGTCGCAAGTCCTCCACCGCCCGCGTGTTCCTGCGCAAGGGCGAAGGCAAGATCACCGTCAACGGCCGTCCGCTTGACGAATTCTTCGGTCGCGAAACTTCGCGCATGATCGTCCGTCAGCCGCTGGTGCTGACCAAGACGACCGAACAGTTCGACATCTCGGTCACCGTCGAAGGCGGCGGCATCACCGGCCAGGCCGGCGCTATCCGCCTCGGCATCGCCCGCGGTCTTGTCGAATACAACGAGACCCTGAAGCCCGAGCTGCGCAAGGCCGGTTTCATGACCCGCGACGCCCGCGAAGTCGAGCGCAAGAAGGTCGGCCTGCACAAAGCCCGCCGCGCCACCCAGTTCTCGAAGCGTTAATTTTGTCAGACGTCCAGGGCGGTTAGACTGGAGCGAGTCCCGAATTGGGGAATCGTCTAACGGTAGGACAGCGGTCTCTGACACCGCTAATCTAGGTTCGAACCCTAGTTCCCCAGCCATAAAGCAGACCCCCGCGAAAGCGGGGGTTTTGTTTTATGGGCCGTGCCCGCCATCGGCAGCATTGGCCAATCGCGTCGGTGTCCACTTACCATCCGAAACACTCAGGCCCCGAACGACGCGGCCCATCTCTTGCCCGGAGCTTCGGTGACCATCCTGTCGAACCTGCCGATTTCCGATTTTCCGCTGCCCGAAGTTCGCGAAAACGTGCGGGCAGCTGCGCACCGGGCGCGCGCGCTCGCGGCTCGACATTGCGTCCCGGATGGTAACGGCGGCGATTGCGGTTGGTACCACGCCAGTTGGCCGGTGCTCAGGGCGCTGGGGGTGATCAACAGCCCAGGGTCCGATGATGACTTCCTGCTGCGTGCGATCGGCGCCGAGCTGGCTGCCGGCGCACGCCGCGTGCTGGTTTCCGGCGCTGCGGATGCCGGCATGCTGGCCCGCGTGACCAGTTGCCTGGCGCCGGGCAGGTCGGTCGAAGTGACTGTGCTGGACCGCTGCCAGACGCCGCTCGAGTTGAACCGGGCGCACGCGCTTGAAGTCGGCATCGAGATCGAAACAATCCGCGCCGACATCCTGGGGTTCGAATCCGACCAGCGCTTCGACCTGATCTGCACGCACTCTTTCATGACCTTTTTTTCTGCGGCCGACCGCCAGCGTCTGGTTGCATGCTGGAAGGCGCTGCTCCGGCCGGGCGGGTGCGTGGTCACCGCGCAGCGCGTCAGGCCGGGTGAGAAGGAAGAGCTCACGCGCTTTCCGCCGGCCGAGATCCGGCGTCTCGGCGCCGAGGCTGAGCGCCAGGCGCGCTGTAACGGCGAATCCATCGTCGACGCCGTCATCGCGCGCGCGCTGGCGCTCGGCTATGGCGCGAACCACCAGACCCACCTGATCGCGTCGCCGCAGGACCTCGAGCGGTTGTTCCTTGACCAGGGCTTCGTGCTGGAAGAGTTCGTTCCGCCGGCAACCGAACGTCGCCTGCTGGATCGTTCCGGCGCGCCAGCCAACGCCAGTTCGTGCCGCTGGCGAATCCTCGCGCGCAAGCCCTGAATCGGACACGCGTCCTGCAAGTTCCGTTCGTCCTTGCCAGAAGCAACCGATGCCGCGAACATGTGCGCCCTGCCGAGCAGTTGGATCGCATGACCGAGATATTCGTTCCCGAGTCATTCCAAGACCGCCCGTACGCGCGCTCGCACTATTTGCGCATCGCCCGTTGGGCCTTCGCGCAGCATCCTTTTTACCGCGCGTTGACGCTGATTCCCGGGCAGCCGTCTCCCATCCTGACGCGCGCGAAGGTGCAGGGCGCCAACAGCCTCTTGCTCAATGGCCATCCGGCCACCGGCAAGACGTCGGGTTCGACAGCCACGCCCGTCGAAATCTCCTGGTCGCCGCAACGTACCCGGGCCGACTGGCGCGATACGCTGGAATTCGTCCGCTGGCTGGGCGGCCCGCTGCCGAACATGAAGATCGTTTCCCTGGCGGCCCACGACAAGGACGAGAAGACGCTCGATGTAATCACTCCGATTCCGGAGCAGATCCAGTTCATGCAACGACGGCACCAGGCCGATGGCGCCTGTTCGCTGATCACCTATCCGACCAACCTGGAAATGCTGTGTCGCTACGTAATAGACAATGGCATCGACATGTCGTTCCTGCGTCGTTGCACCTGCCTGTCGGAGGTCTACGAGCCGTATCACGACGAGTTGCTGCGCCAGGCATTCCCCAACGCCGCCGCCAGTTGCACCTACAGCGCCGTCGAACTCGGCCTGATCGCGGCCAGGTGCCCCCATCGGCCGGACAATTACCACATCATGGCGCACAAGCTTGGCGTGGAATTCCTCAACGCCGAAGGCCTTCCTTGTCAGGATGGTGAAGTGGGGCAGGTGGTGGTGACCGACTACACAAACCGTCGATCCACCCTGATCCGCTACGCCTTGGGCGACCTGGCGGCACCGACCACCTGCAGCTGCGGAAAAATCAGACTACCTGCCATGACCCAGGTCATCGGCAAGGTACGCGGCGTGTTGAAGGACGCGACCGGGCGTGCGGTGATGTTTACCGGCCTGTCGCCGATGTTTCGCGACTCGCCGGAAATCAGTCAGTTCCAGGTTGTGCAGCCCTTGCTGGATCAGTTCGTGATCCGCTACGTGCCCAGGGCTCAGATGGAAGTGGCTCCCTTTCTGGCGCGGGTCCGCGACCGGTTCCGGGCGGAATTCGGCACCGCCGCGCGGATCGAGTTCGAAGCTTTGGCCGAGATTCCCCGTTCCGCGGGCGGGAAATATCACGGCGCCATCTGCTTGGTATAAGATGAAGAGTTGATATCCAGATACAGGCTGACCCGAGGGGTGACAGGCGATGTCCGCTTTTTTGTCACTTTCCCGTTGTGGTCCCAAGTCAGGTGTTACCGGTAGCCCCACCCCGGGGAGACAGTCGGGGAGTTCGGTCCACTGATCTGCAGTCGGCGGCCGTGTGTACCAAACCAATTAGCAAAACAATAAAAGGGTTTAAAAATGAACGGAAACAAGAACGGCGACGTAAACAAGACCCGCACCACCCGGACCATCAAGGTCGCCCCCACCACCCGCGCCATCCGCGCCGCCCTGGCCGCCTCGGCCACGATGCTGGCCCTTTCCGGCAGCGGGATCGCGTTTGCCCAGGTC
>Ga0209211_10000587_pt1 | contig 73472 bp, 68 predicted proteins | sample RifGroA2_FD_183992 | JGI IMG/M metagenome (GOLD analysis project Ga0209211, IMG submission 183992) | Groundwater microbial communities from Rifle, Colorado, USA - Groundwater A2 (SPAdes) (version 2) | ecosystem: Environmental > Aquatic > Deep subsurface > Groundwater | place: Rifle, Colorado... | reverse complement strand
CGTGGACTACCAGGGTATCTAATCCTGTTTGCTCCCCACGCTTTCGTGCATGAGCGTCAGTGTTATCCCAGGGGGCTGCCTTCGCCATTGGTATTCCTCCACATATCTACGCATTTCACTGCTACACGTGGAATTCTACCCCCCTCTGACACACTCTAGCTATACAGTCACAGGCGCCATTCCCAGGTTAAGCCCGGGGATTTCACGCCTGTCTTGTATAACCGCCTGCGCACGCTTTACGCCCAGTAATTCCGATTAACGCTCGCACCCTACGTATTACCGCGGCTGCTGGCACGTAGTTAGCCGGTGCTTATTCTTCAGGTACCGTCATTCCCGGACTGTGTTAGAGCCGGTGTTTCTTCCCTGACAAAAGAGCTTTACAACCCGAAGGCCTTCTTCACTCACGCGGCATTGCTGGATCAGGGTTTCCCCCATTGTCCAAAATTCCCCACTGCTGCCTCCCGTAGGAGTCTGGGCCGTGTCTCAGTCCCAGTGTGGCTGATCGTCCTCTCAGACCAGCTACTGATCGTCGCCTTGGTGGGCTTTTACCCCACCAACAAGCTAATCAGGCATCGGCCGCTCTAATCGCGCGAGGTCTTTCGATCCCCCGCTTTCCCCCTCAGGGCGTATGCGGTATTAGCACAGCTTTCGCTGCGTTATCCCCCACGATAAGGTACGTTCCGATGTATTACTCACCCGTTCGCCACTCGCCACCAGGTGCAAGCACCCGTGCTGCCGTTCGACTTGCATGTGTAAGGCATGCCGCCAGCGTTCAATCTGAGCCAGGATCAAACTCTTCAGTTCAATTCCTGTGATCCTTGCGGATCGTCGCACTCATTCAAGAAATTGACTTGGTAATAAAACCAAATCTTTTTACTGTCTATGAGTACTATTTATTTACATCTGTCCCGAAGGACTTGATGCTTTCACTTAGTACCCACAATTATCGGTTGACTAATTTTTAAAGAGGGCTGACTTGTTTCGTATTTCTTAAAAACATTCAGCAGAGAGATGAGACTATATCCCACGTATTTGGGTCTGTCAACACCTTTCGTAGTCTTTTTCTCTCAAAATGCGAAGTTTTTTCTTACTTTTAAAATAAACCCATTCAAAACAATGAGATAGGGATTAAAAAAATTTTGAACTTTTTTTCAAAATTTACGTATTTTTTATGGATAGGGCATAAAAAAGCAGTGGTATACCCGCAGTTTTTACCTTCTAAGCTGTTTGCCATCCATAAATTGACATATACCTAGGGAAAACCCTGAAATTTTTGGTAATTTCTGCTAAGATACTGCAATGCACCATAAATTAGCGACCAATCACTTACCTAGCAAGCCATATACGGCTGGCTCGGTTGTTCCTGTTCGCGAATTACATGCTGGACACAAGGGTGAGATATTGCGTCATCTTTTGTTATTAAATGAAGAGGATCGCCGTTTACGGTTTGGCACCCAAACACCTGATGAGGTTATTCATCACTATGTTGATGGACTAGATTTCAATAGAGATACCGTTTTTGGTAGCTTTGATTCGGAACTAAACCTGATTGGTATGGCGCATTTGGCCTATTTACCAAAAATCAAAAATCAGCCACGGGCTGCGGAGTTTGGCGTATCCGTGCTTCCAGCTGGGCGTGGAATGGGGATTGGCACTGCATTGCTAGCACGGGCTTCAGTGCACTCACGCAATACGCGTATCGAAACCTTGTTTATGCACTGCCTAGCAAACAATAGAGCGATGATGCGGCTGGCTCAAAAGGCTGGAATGCGCGTTGAATATGCATATGGTGATGCAGACGCTTACTTGAAGCTGCCGCCTGCAAATCCAGGCACGATTGTTGAAGAGGCCACCAATGAGCAATGGGCAGACTTTGACTATGCGCTGAAAGAAAATTTTAAGCGTTCAAATGATGCCTGGTCTTGGTTACTAGGAAAGCCTGTCGTTCGCCCAACTTAATTTGCGCTAGATGCTCCGCGCAAAATCCAAGTTGTCAGCAGGGATACATCGGCATCGCTTAACTTCGCATTTGCTGGCATTGGCACAACACCCCAAGATCCCGAACCGCCTTTAATAATTTTGTTTTTTAAAAATACTATTGCGCTAGGATCGTTCGCATATTTTTTTGCAATTGCCTGAAAGCTTGGCCCCACAATTTTTTTATCTACCGCATGGCACCCTAGGCAAGCACTTTGTTTTGCAAGTGCGAGCGCCTTTGCATCATCCGCAGTAGCGCGCGCACCAACAGAGAAAAGCGAAAGGAGGGTGGCGAGCAAAAAAAGTTTCACGTCTGATCTCAAAAATAATTTTGCTGACTCACCACCAAACTACTTACTGATTTGGAGCGGAGTTAGGCTGAGACTCATCGGCCTTGCCTTGTTTTTCTAAGCGTACTTTTTCTGCCTCAGAAATAATATCGAAGTAGGCGTAAACCTCTTTTACGCCGTCAGCATTGCTTGCTACTTTCTTAGCAATCGCTGCTTCATTCTGCGTCAGAATTCCCATCAAATAAACACTGCTACCTTCAGCAACAATCGCCATGGAATTGGATGGCAACTTGTCTGTAAAAATCATTTGTGTTTTGATTTTTGATTCGAGGAATGTATCGTTTGCGCGAGCCGTATAACTGCTATTTGGCCCCATGATCAATTCATTAAAGACAGAACGTACGTTCTTCATAGCCTTTACATAAGCGCCGGCCTGGCCTTTAATGTCGGCATCTTTCGCTTCACCGGTCAACAATACCTTTTGATTAAATGATGTCACATTGATATGTGCATCATCGCCATAGCGCTTAGCCAGAGCATTGCCAGCCTCAAGTTCAATGCCCTTATCAATTGCCTGCACAGCTGGCGTACGACGGTCAGCCATGACACTCGCGCCCGCTACAACACCACCAACGGCTAACACTCCACATCCAGATAGGAGCGATGAAATCAAAATCGCAGCAAACAGTTTGATGGTGAGCGTATTTCTCATGTAAGAACTTTCTAATTGGTGAGACTATTAATCAAGCAAGAGATGGTCTACACCATCACATAGCGCGTGAAGCAAAACTAAATGCGTTTCTTGAATGCGTGCAGTACGAGTGGAGGGTGCACACAAATGAATGTCATCAGCGTCTAGCAAGCTTGCAATTTTTCCACCGCCATTACCAGTCAGGGCAATAATTTTGATCCCCATTTTTTTTGCAGCATCGATTGCCTTCACTACGTTTTTTGAATTTCCGGATGTAGAAATTCCAAGCAAGATATCGCCTTTTTTTCCAAGACCACGTACTTGCTTACTAAAAATCTCGTCATAACTGTAGTCATTTCCTACCGCAGTCAAAATTGAAGTATCAGTTGTCAATGCAATCGCAGCCAACTCTTGTCGCTCTCTCTCAAAGCGACCAATCAGCTCAGCGGCAAAATGTTGTGCATCAGCAGCAGATCCACCATTACCGCAGGCCATCACCTTTCCGCCAGCGCGCAAACAATCTGTCATGGCAACGATGCCAAGAGCAACTTGCTCGGGAAGTAATTTTTCAGCTTCTTGCTTTACAGCAATGCTGTCCAAGAAATGTTGGGATGCGCGAGCGCGCAAACGTTCGAGGGTATCTTTATCCATCACATTATTATGCGCCAAAGTACGCGCAAGATGTCTATGCTGCCCCCTAATTCAAAAGAGACGTATTCTCTTACTTATTAATGTCTCTTGTATAAAAGATCGCCCCATGGAATTAAGCTCCTTTGACTTTTTAAAACAGCAGGATTTACCGGCTGGGGCCTTATATATGGTTGCCACTCCCATCGGCAATATGGGAGACATCACTTTGCGGGCTCTGCATGTACTGAATTCTGTAGACGGCATTGCTTGTGAGGACACCAGGCATAGCGCGCCCTTGCTTCAACACTTTGGCATTCATAAGAAGTGTGTCGCCTTGCATGAACATAATGAGATTGCTGGCGCTCAAAATATTATTCAGCATCTCTCCCAAAATGAACGTTGGGCCTACATTTCAGATGCGGGCACGCCTGGCGTTTCTGATCCAGGCGCACGCCTGGTGAATGCAGTTCAAAAAGCAGGCTTTCGAATTATTCCCATACCTGGCGCTAGCGCCGTATCCTCTGCCGTTTCTGCTAGCGGCTCAGTGATGCTACCTTCAGAAGGGCGCTTTCAGTTTCTCGGCTTCTGGCCAAACAAAGTCAAAGAGCGAAGCACGCTGATCCAAGATATTCGCAGCAATTCAAAAGCGAGCATTTTTTTTGAATCGCCACATCAAATCCGCGAGACGCTGATGATGATGAACAAAGAGCTAGAGCCAGATCGACAGGTACTGGTAGGTAGGGAGCTGACTAAAAAATTTGAGCAACTCGTCACCCTCACTGCCGCAGATATTCCCGTGTGGCTTGAACAAGCAGAAAGTCTCAAGGGTGAATTTATTGTTTTGGTGGCCGGCCGCCAAGCTAATGCTGATGAGGCTCCGGAGCGCTCGGCGCTATTGCTGTGGGCAAATGCATTAAGCCCCTATTTAGGCAGCAAGGAAATTGCTGCTGTGCTCGCACAAACGCTAGGGCTCAGCAAGAAAGAGGCCTACCAAGTGGCGCTTGATGCTAAAGGCCAAGATGATGGGCAATAAAAAAGCTGGCTACATGCCAGCTTTTTTGAGTGCGCTAAAAATTATTTAGCGGCAGGGGTGTCGGGAGCCTTAGGCTCTGGCAATTTACCGCCAGCTGAGTTTGCCAGATACACAACGGCGCGACCTAGCTCGTAATCGCTGATGTCAGCTGGGCTTGCACCACCACGTGCAGGCATAGCGCCTTTGCCCTTGATTACTGAGGTCAACAATCCATCGTAGCCCTTGCTTAGGCGGCCACTCCAGGCAACCGCATCACCAAACTTCGGCGCACCAGCGGCACCGCTTGCATGGCATGATGCACATACTGTCTTGTATACCTGCTCCCCAGTTTGCAACTCACGCGGCTTGCTAGCGTCTTTAAAGTTTAATTGCGCAACAGGTTTAATCAATACCTCAGCAGATGCTTCAGCATCTGTACGCTTGCCGTTATTTACAAACACCATTAGTAACAAAATAATAATCAGTGGCACAAAAAAGCTAGCAAACACCATGATGATTAGTTGTTTAGGGGACTTAATTAGGCTGCCGTGCGCTTCGCTCATAGGACTTTTATCGTTTGACGGGTTAAAGGATTACTTTGCCGTGATTATAACGAGACCGAGAGGGTATAGGCACTTACAATGGCGTAGTTAGCGAATTTCCTACTGGCGCCCGTAGCTCAGTGGATAGAGTATTGGCCTCCGAAGCCAAGGGTCGCAGGTTCGATTCCTGCCGGGCGCACCAAAACAGGGGGGTTTTTGACCTATATCATGCGTAAATCCGTGAAAAAGGCTATCATTTGCACCTAACTTATTGATTCTTATCATGTCAAATCATCTAAATTCTGCACTCTCTGAGCCCTCAATTGCCAATCCTTTGGCACCTGACCTTCCATTGCCGCACCGTAAAATCATTCGCAGCTGGCTGATCCCAATGGCTCAAGGAGAAACAGCAAAAGCAATCGCGCTTTTAGTAATTGATGCAGTTTTATGGCTTGCTTGTATTGCTGGGACCATTTTTGTCGAAAGCATCTTAATTAAGATTATCTTGGGCTTGGTAGCTGGTTTTGTTACCGGCCGCATCTTTATCTTAGGGCATGATGCTTGCCACCAAAGCTATACACCTCACCGCGAGCTGAACAAGGTCTTGGGTCGTATTGCGTTCTTGCCATCCCTAACCCCATACAGCTTATGGGATGTAGGCCATAACGTAGTTCACCATGGTCAAACCAACCTTAAGGGCTTTGACTTCGTCTGGGCTCCTCTATCGAAAGCTGAGTTTGATGCTCTGCCAGCATGGCGCAAAGCTCTGGAGCGCCTTTATCGTAGCGGCTGGGGCCCAGTTTTCTACTACCTTATTGAAATTTGGTGGAGACGTGAGTACTTCCCAAATGCGAAGAATAAGCCGGGTGATCGCCCAATCTTCCTTAAAGACAATTTATTAGTGACTGGCTTTGCAATCATTTGGATTGGCTGCCTAATTGCAGGGGCTCTCGCTACAGGCCAATCAGTTTGGATCGGCCTGATTACTGGCTTTGTTGTTCCATTCTTGTTCTGGAACGGAATGATTGGCTTTGTGGTCTATGTTCACCATACCCACCCAAAAGTTTCCTGGTACGACAAGAAGTCTGAGTGGTTGCGTGCGCAGCCATTTGTTTCAACTACAGTTCATTTGACCTTTAACTGGGTTTGGGGCTCTTTAATGCACCACATTATGGAACACACAGCCCATCACGTGGATATGAGCGTACCCCTGTATCGCCTTCAAGAGGCCCAAAATACCCTCGAAACCATCCTTCCAGAGCGTATTTTTGTGCAAAAGTTCTCTTGGGCCTGGTATTTCGATACAGCGCGCAAGTGCAAGCTGTATGACTTTGAAAATAAGGCTTGGTTAGATTTCGATGGCAATAAAACGGCCGATTCAGTCCGAGTCGTCCTAAGCCCAGCCCCAGCGGGACAAAACGGGTAAAATAGATCTTCTGTACAAGATTTGGCTTACCCGGATTGCCCATGACTACCTCGACTCCAGCTGCTACCCAAGAAACCTCACAGAGCCTTAAGTTTTGCTCTTCATGCAGTCGCGAAAAGCGCCTAGAAGGTGGCACCTGGATTCCGACAAGCAATCGAAAGCAACGCTGGATTTGCGCTAGCTGTTTGTACAACCGCACACATCGCACTGGCTCAGCAAAAGCCTAATTTCTCAATTAGGCGTCACCAAATTCAAGTTTGATCAATCCCCAACGTAGGGATTTGTTTGGCGCTCTTTGCCAAAAGTGGACATAGGTCCGTGTCCCGGAACAAACTGCACATCATCGCCAAGCGGCCACAACTTTGTCTTAATCGCATTAATTAAGTCGGCATGATTGCCACGTGGGAAATCTGTTCTGCCGATTGATCCAGCAAATAAAACATCGCCAACTAAAGCTAAGCGATTTTCTTTGTCAAAAAATACTACGTGGCCTGGGGTGTGGCCAGGACAGTGCAAAACTTCCAAATCAACATTGCCAACTTGTACATGGTCGCCATCCTCCAACCAGCGAGTAGGCACAAATGCTTTTGCATGACCAAATCCAAAGCGAACAGTTTGCTCAGGCAATTGATCTAACCAAAACTGTTCATCAATTTGTGGGCCCTCAATAGGGACGCCTAATTGATCAGCCAAGTCCTTAGCTGCAGCACAATGGTCTAGATGGCCGTGAGTCAATAAAATTTTTTTAACAGTTCCGCCCAATTGCTTAACGCCATCCAAAATCTTATCGATATCTCCGCCCGGATCAACTACTGCCGCATCGCCAGTTTCCTGGCAAACCAAGATGGAACAGTTTTGTTCAAATGGGGTAACAGGAACAATTCCTAATTTGATCGGCATAAATAAAAAATGCTTAAAGTAGTTAGCCACTAGTTTATGGCAAAGACGCTAGAATATGTCTCACAGGATACACAATGAAAACTCAAGACACATTTAAATTTGCAGAATCACATGAGTGGGCCAGCATCGAAGATGACGGGCTAGTGTGGGTCGGCATTAGCAATCATGCGCAAGAAGCTTTGGGTGATGTCATGTTTTTTCAAGCGCCAAAAGTTGGGCAACAAGTAAAACGAGGTGAGGCTATTGCTGCGATAGAGTCTGTTAAAGCGGCGAGCGATATTCATGCACCCATTAATGGCGAGATCGTCGCCCTTAATGAAGAGATGGATGCCAACCCTGAAGTAGTGAATGAAAAACCATATGCAGTTTGGCTATTTAAAATTAAGCCGACATCAAAAGAATCTCTGACGGCCGATCTAAATGCCTTAATGTCTCTTGCGCAATATGAATATGGACCGGGTGCCTAAATACTAATTGGGTCCCGCTCAACGAGCCAACGGATGCGTGATGTTTTGCTGATTCTTCCTGTGGAATCTTGACGCAAATCTTGATCAATCATTTCAAGGGCCTCCTGTAGCGTCTTGCGATTAGCTGACTCAATTAATAATTGAGCACGCTCTGATCCCGCCACCCTCATAACAGGCTTGGGCACAGGATCATAGGCTTTCAGCTCTTTCGTAAGCATGCCTTTACTTCTCATGCGAGCCTTCAGCTCATTCAAAAACTGAATCGCCTTATCTAAGCTTTTGCCTTCCGCGTGTATGAGGGCTTGATAAGAGTAGGGCGGTAACTTTGCCTCTTCACGCTCGCTTGCAGTGAATGCTAGAAATCCATCGATATCGTGTCTAAGCAAATACTGAAAAACCGGTGACTCGGGGTACTGAGTCTCAATATAAATATCACCACCAGCATCACTGCTGCTGCCAGATCTACCTGCCCGTCCAGCCACTTGAACTAACTGCGCAAATAATCTTTCTGCAGCCCTAAAGTCTGCCGAATAGAGTCGACTGTCTGCATCCAATACCGCAACCAATCCAATGTTTTGATAGTCGTGTCCCTTGGCAATCATTTGAGTGCCAACAACAATATCTACATTTCCATTGTGGATTTCCTGAAAGAGTGCCTCTGCTCCTTTACTCTTTCTGCTTGAGTCTGTGTCGACCCTTAGCACCCTAGCTTGAGGCCACATGTCTTCAATTGCATCTTCTAATTTTTGTGTACCATGCCCAAGCGTTTTTAGATCGGCATTCCCACAATCTGGACAAAACTGTGGAACAGGTTTTGCCAAGCCACAATGATGACAACTCAACACCGATCTTTTCCCTAATGCTCCCGCCTTATGCATCACAGTGTAGGTTGAGCATTGCGCGCACTTTGACAACCAATTGCATGCCGAGCAACTCAGTACTGGAGCATAACCTCGGCGATTAATCAAAATTAAGCTCTGCTTTTTTTCTGCCAAGGTCTTAGTGATGGCATTCGCAAGCGTTTTACTAATAAGGCTCTTTTCTTTGGTTGCGCCCACATCCCCTGGACTAAATTGATTTTGAGGGTCACGCGTATTGATTAGGTGCACGCTTGGTAGGCTTGCACCCTGCGCTCGCTGATCTAGCCGAATATATTCATAGCGGCCCGATTGAGCGGCAAGCCAGGTTTCTAGTGATGGCGTTGCAGAAGATAAGAGGATGGGAATTTTTTGATCATGCGCTCGCCATATTGCTAAATCTCTTGCTGAGTATCGCGTACCATCTTGCTGTTTATATGACGGGTCATGCTCCTCGTCGACTACGATGGCGCGCAAATTTGGCATTAGCGTTAATGCTGCCAACCTTGTTCCTAAAATAATTTTCGCCTTGCCTGTCATTGCCTCATACCAAGCAACCCCTCTTTTCTTTTCACTGACACCGCTATGCAGTACAGCCATTTTTTTATCTGGGAAGTAGGCCTTCACTCGCCTTTCTAGTTGCGGCGTTAAATTAATTTCTGGCACCAGCAACAGCACTTGTGCGCTTTCATCATGCAAGATACTTGCTAACCAATTCAGAAATACAGCGGTCTTTCCGCTGCCGGTCTGACCCTGTAAAAGGATTGCTCTAAATTGATTTTCTTTTTCATGACTTGCTAATAATTCTTGCAAAGCATTCTTTTGACTAGGATTTAATTGTTCTTGGGTTATTAAACCCTCTGCAAGTACATCAAGCTTTTTTTTACTCTTTTGGGCTGACTCTAGTTTTTCGGGAATTTTTTCCCAGTTATCAGCCTTTTTCCACATCTGCGGAATAACCGGCAAGATGGTTTCTCCCAGGGCGTGGATATAGTACTGGCTTGCAAAATTCATCAGCCTCAATAAGGCGGGGTCAAATGCTGGAAGAGGAGCAAGGCGCTCTACAGACTTAAGCTTTTCTATCTCATAATCGGAGTGATTGCTCACTTTTATTACAAGCCCAATCTCCTTGCCCCTAGAAAAAGGCACCTCTACTACATTACCTATTTCAGGTAATTTGCCTAATTTTTCTGCATCCCATAGATAGTCAAACCCCTGTGCTAGGGGCTTATCTATCACTATCTGAACAACGATGGGATGGGGCGTCATTTACTCAAATTTTCTGTCTTACCCTGTGGATAAGTCTGTGGATATCATTCGCTGCTTTATATTTCTACATCTATTTTATAGGAATGCACTTCTGCACAGAATTTCAGCATTTTTATAATTATTATTATAAATCAATGGCTTACATTGCTTACTAAAGGTGAAAGTTGATAATTCTCACGAATCTCACTGTATTTATGATTTTGCACATTTCTGTGCATAACTTTTGCCACAATATTGGCCAAAGTTAGCAATTACTTGTGCTTATTGCTTTGCCCGAAGGGCTTTTGACTTAGAGATTACAGCTTCAGAGAGGGCTGTCACACTTTCAGGCGGTGTAAATTGATTAATGCCATGACCCAAATTAAAAATGTGCCCATCAAGCGGGTGCAAGCCTGGCTTTAATGGTGGCGCACCAGCTAAGTCTGTCAAAAGATCTTCTGCAGCGCTTGTAACTTGCTTTGGATCTGAGAACAAGATGAGAGGGTCTAAGTTTCCTTGCAATGCCAAGGGCTTATTGATGTCTAAAAGCTGCTTGCGTGCACGACTTAACTTCATAGTCCAGTCAATCGCAATAACATCCGCACCAACCTGGACCATATCATTTAACCAAATACCGCCACCCTTGGTGAACATAACTACCGGGATCTTACGACCCTCATGCTCACGGGGTAGTAGTGCAATCACTTTTTGCATGGCTGCTAAAGACATGCGCTGATACCAGCCATCAGGAAGTAAACCTCCCCAGGTATCAAAAATCATCAGCGCTTGTGCGCCAGCTTTTACCTGCTCAATTAAATAAGCGGCAACTGACTGCACATTAATTTCAAGAATATGTTCCAGTAAATCAGGGCGGCTAAACATCATGGTCTTGGCATGACGGAAGTCGTCAGAGCCAGAACCATCAATCATGTAGCAAGCCAGTGTCCAGGGACTTCCAGAGAAACCAATCAAAGGTACACGCTGCTTACCATCCTGAATCAAAGCTTTACGAATTTCAGAGACAGCATCAAAAACATATTTGAGCTGATCCATATCTGCAACACGTAATTTTTTCACCGCCTCTTCTGTGCGAAGGGGATGATCAAAACTCGGGCCTTCACCGGCAGTAAATTTCAAACCCAAACCCATTGCATCGGGAATGGTCAAAATATCAGAGAATAAAATTGCTGCGTCTAGCGGATAACGATCCAATGGTTGGAGCGTTACTTCGGTAGCATATGCAGGATTTTTTGCGAGGCCGAGAAAACTTCCAGCTCTTGCACGAGTGGCATTGTACTCAGGGAGATAACGACCCGCTTGGCGCATGAGCCAAAGCGGTGTTTGATCAACCGCTTCGCCCAAGCAGGCTTTTAAAAACCGATCATTTAACAGCAAGGAGATGACCGGCTCTTACTTCTTACGACGGAAACGAGCAATTGCTGCAAGCTGTGCTGCTGCCATTGCAAACTCTGATTGAGCCAATGCCAAATCAAAGTCAGTGCCACGATTTTGCATTGCTTCTTCAGCGCGCTTCTTAGCTTCGTAAGCTTTAGCTTCATCTAAATCATGACCACGAATAGCAGTGTCTGCCAATACAGTGACATGATCAGGCTGAACTTCTAAATAGCCACCTGCAACGAATACAAACTCTTCATCACCGTCAGCTTTTTCAATACGAACTGAACCTGGACGAATGCGTGTAATCAAAGGAGTGTGGCCGCGCAAAATACCGAGCTCACCATTCTCACCAGGAAGCGCAACAAACTTGGCTTCACCGCTGAAAATAGATTGCTCAGCACTTACTACATCGACGCGTATGGTTGACATAATTTCCCTAGATGAGTTCGATTAAAGCTTCTTAGCTTTCTCGATGGCTTCATCAATTGAACCCACCATGTAGAACGCTTGCTCAGGCAAGTGATCCAATTCACCGCTGCAAATCATTTTGAAACCACGGATAGTTTCTTTCAATGGAACGTATTTGCCTGGTGAACCAGTAAATACTTCAGCAACGTGGAAAGGCTGGGACAAGAAACGTTGAATCTTACGTGCACGTGATACGGCCAATTTGTCTTCTGGTGATAACTCGTCCATACCCAAAATAGCAATAATGTCGCGCAATTCTTTGTAGCGTTGCAATGTCATCTGAACGTCACGTGCTACTTCATAGTGCTCTTGACCAACCACTTGTGGGTCGAGCTGACGGCTAGTTGAGTCCAATGGATCAACCGCCGGGTAAATACCCAAAGCAGCAATATCACGTGACAACACAACTGTAGAATCTAAGTGCAAGAAGGTTGTTGCTGGTGATGGGTCGGTCAAGTCATCCGCAGGAACGTAAACGGCCTGAATAGAAGTAACGGAACCAGTCTTGGTTGAAGTAATACGCTCTTGCAACTTACCCATTTCTTCAGCCAAAGTAGGTTGATAACCCACAGCTGAAGGCATACGACCTAACAACGCTGATACCTCAGTACCTGCGAGTGTATAACGGTAGATGTTGTCAACGAAGAACAAAATGTCACGGCCTTCGTCACGGAACGCTTCAGCCATTGTTAAACCAGTCAACGCTACGCGCAAACGGTTGCCAGGAGGTTCGTTCATCTGACCAAACACCATCGCCACTTTGTCGATAACGTTAGATTCTTTCATCTCGTGGTAGAAGTCATTACCTTCACGAGTACGCTCACCAACACCGGCAAACACTGACAAACCTGAGTGTTGCTTAGCGATGTTGTTAATCAATTCCATCATGTTCACGGTCTTACCAACACCCGCACCACCGAACAAGCCAACCTTACCGCCTTTAGCAAACGGGCAAACTAAGTCAATAACCTTAATACCGGTTTCTAACAAGTCAACGGAAGGTGAGAGCTCATCAAACTTTGGTGCTGGCTGGTGGATTGCGCGACGCTCTTCAGTAGCGATTGGGCCTGCATCATCAATTGGGCGACCTAAAACGTCCATGATGCGTCCTAGTGTTGCTGGACCAACAGGAACAGAAATTGGCGCACCAGTAGATTTCACTTCCATGCCACGACGTAAGCCATCGCTTGCGCCCATGGCAATCGCGCGAACTACGCCGTCACCGATCTGTTGTTGCACCTCAAAGGTCAAACCTTTTTCAGCAAATGATTTTTCGCCGCTATCAACTAATGTCAACGCATCATAAATGTTTGGCATTTTGTCGCGTGGGAACTGAATGTCCACCACTGGACCGATACACTGCACGATATTTCCGTTACTCATCGCATTTCTCCGCTTTTAATTCCTGAATTCTTTCGTATTCCTAAACGCTGACCGCTTAAACAGCAGCCGCTCCGCCAACAATCTCTGACAACTCTTTAGTAATAGCAGCCTGTCGTGTTTTGTTGTATTCCAATTGCAATTCGCCAATCACATTCTTCGCATTATCTGAAGCGGCCTTCATTGAGACCATGCGTGCAGATTGTTCTGAAGCCATATTCTCAGCAACAGCTTGATAAATCATTGCCTCTACGTAACGCTTGAGCAAGCCATTCAAAATGGACTCTGCATCCGGTTCGTAGATGTAATCCCAAGAATTTCCTGCCTTCTCTTCTGGAGCTAATGCAGCAGACTCCAAAGGTAAGAGTTTTTCTAAAACAGGCTCTTGTTTCATTGCATTAACAAAACGTGTGTATGCCAAATAAACCGCATCAATTTCGCCACGCTCAAACGCTTCTAATTGAGCAGTAATTGCACCAATCAAAACATCCATATGTGGCGTATCACCAATCTGAATTGTTTGAGAAATGAGTTTTGCTTTTGAGCGATTTAAAAACTGAAGGCCTTTTGAACCGATGGCAGTGTATTCAATGCCAACATTAGTGCCTTCCATATCGCGCACTTGGTTTGCAATCAGACGCAGCACGTTGGTATTCAAGCCACCGCATAAACCCTTGTCTGTTGTAACCAAAATCGTGCCAATTTTCTTCACTTCGCGAGTTGCCATGTAAGCGGGGCGGAACTCAGGATTTGCTTTAGAAAGATTGGCAACAATCTCACGAATTTTTTCAGCATATGGACGCGCATTGCGCATGCGCTCTTGGGCGCGACGCATCTTGGATGCGGCGACCATTTCCATTGCCTTCGTGATCTTGCGCGTGTTTTGCACGCTCTTGATCTTTGATCGTATCTCTTTTGTGCTTGCCATGATTTATGCGAGCCCTCTTAGAAAGAGGCTGAACGCTTGTAATCCTCAATTGCAGCACGCAAAGCAGCTTCGTCATCTTTGCTCAAATCTTTGGTCTCTTCAATACGGCCAACTAAATCAGCGTATTTAGATTTCAAATGATCTTGCAAACCTTTTTCGAATGGCAGTACGTTCTTCACTTCGAGGTCATCAAAGTAGCCGTTATTCACAGCGTAGAGTGAAGCCGCCATTTCCCAAACCTGCAAAGGCTTGTACTGAGCTTGCTTACACAATTCTGTAACACGACGACCGCGCTCCAACTGCTTACGAGTTGCTTCGTCAAGATCAGAAGCAAACTGAGCAAACGCTGCCAATTCACGATACTGCGCTAAGTCGGTACGAATACCGCCGGACAATTTCTTAATGACTTTGGTTTGAGCTGCGCCACCAACACGTGAAACAGAAATACCGGCGTTAATCGCAGGGCGTACGCCAGCGTTAAACAAGTCAGTTTCCAAGAAGATCTGGCCGTCAGTAATCGAAATCACGTTGGTTGGAACGAATGCAGAAACGTCACCCGCTTGAGTTTCAATAATTGGCAATGCTGTTAAAGAGCCTGTCTTGCCTTTTACTGAACCGTTTGTAAATTTCTCTACATAGTCAGCGCTTACACGAGCAGCGCGCTCAAGCAAACGTGAGTGGAGGTAGAACACATCGCCAGGATAAGCTTCGCGGCCTGGTGGGCGACGCAAGAGCAAAGAAATCTGACGGTATGCAACAGCTTGTTTTGTTAAATCGTCATACACGATCAATGCATCTTCACCGCGATCACGGAAGTACTCACCCATTGTGCAACCAGCATAGGCTGAGAGGTACTGCATCGCTGCAGACTCAGATGCGCTTGCTGCAACAACTACTGTGTACTCCATTGCGCCGAGCTCTGTGAGCTTGCGAACAACGTTAGCAATAGTAGAAGCTTTTTGACCAATCGCAACGTAAACGCAATAAACGCCTTTACCTTTTTGGTTAATGATCGCGTCAACCGCAACTGCTGTTTTACCTGTTTGACGGTCACCAATGATCAACTCACGTTGACCGCGGCCGATTGGAACCATTGCATCAATCGCCTTCAAACCAGTTTGAACTGGCTGGCTAACGGATTGACGAGCAATAACGCCTGGAGCAACTTTTTCAATAAAGTCAGTCAACTTAGTATTGATTGGGCCTTTGCCATCAATTGGTTGACCAAGTGCGTTTACAACGCGACCGAGCAACTCTGGGCCAACTGGAACTTCCAAAATGCGGCCAGTACATTTAACTGGGTCGCCTTCTTTAATGTGGGTATATTCACCCAACACCACAGCACCAACTGAATCACGCTCAAGGTTCAACGCGAGGCCGATTGTGTTGTTAGGGAATTCCAACATTTCGCCCTGCATAACACCAGACAAGCCATGTACGCGGCAAATACCGTCGGTCACTGAAATTACAGTGCCTTCGTTGCGAAGTTGGGAATCAACACCCATTTCGCTAATTCGGCTTTTGATCAGTTCGCTGATCTCGGAAGGGTTGAGTTGCATTACTTACTCCTGGGTCTTATTTCGTATGTTCTTAATAGGGATAACTTATGCGCCAAGACTTGCTTGCATTTGAGCCAACTGTGCCTTAACAGAACTATCCATTACCTCATCACCAACCTGAATGCGTACTCCGCCAATCAAAGATGGGTCAACCTGAATAGTTGGGCGCAATTCTTTACCCCCAAAGCGCTTCTTCAAACTTGACAATAAATCTTTTAGCGCAGGACCCTCTAATGGGAATGCGCTAGTAATCATTACTTCTGCTGCACCTTCGCTCTGATTCTTCATTGCTTCAAATTGCTGAGCAATTTCAGGAATGGCAGATAAGCGATGGTTTTGGTTTACAAGATTTAAAAAGCTTGCAATCTTGCTATCCAGCTTTGTCTTCACCATGCCGGAAAGCAGTTTGCTTAAATCGTCTGCAGATACTTTAGGATTGTTTGATAAGGCAGCAACTTCTGGCAATGCAGCAAGCTGCGCCAATTCATTTAACTGCTCTAAACAAGTGGCAAGCTCAGCAGGCTTGGCGCTTTGAAAAAGCGCTTCAGCATAAGGGCGTGCAATCGTGGCTAATTCAGCCATATCAAAGTTCTGCCTTTAGTTGATCAAGCAATGCGCCATGTGCTTTTGCGTCAACTTCACGACGCAAAATTTGCTCTGCACCTTTAACAGCCAACACTGCAACCTCAGCGCGCAAGACTTCACGTGCACGAGTAACTTGTTGATCTGCATCTTGCTTGGCTTGAGAAATAATGCGGGCTGCTTCTGCTTGTGCGTTGACGCGAATTTCTTCGGCGGACATTTGTGCACGTTTTTCTGCTTCTGCAACACGCTGCACACCTTCTTGGCGTGCTTTATTTAATTCTTGCTCTGCTTCATTGCTTGCTAATGCGAGTGCTTCTTTACCGCGCTCGGCAGCAGCTAAGCCGTCAGCAATTTTGCTTGAACGCTCATCTAACGCCTTAACTAGCGGTGGCCACACAAAACGTGCAACAACCCACCATAAGACGAAGAAAACGATCATTTGCGCGAATAGGGTCGCGTTCAGATTCACGATATTCCTTTCAGTATTGTTGAGAACGGTTGGATGACCCGATGGTCACCCACGCCAAAACAATTACTTAATAACTGCGAGCAGTGGGTTTGCGAAAGCAAACAACATTGCAACACCAACGCCGATCAAGAACGCAGCGTCGATCAAACCAGCCAAAAGGAACATCTTAGTTTGGAGTGGCTCCATCAATTCTGGTTGACGTGCACAAGCTTCGATGTACTTACCACCCATCAATGCAATACCTAAACAAGCACCGATCGCGCCGAGGCCGATGATGATGCCGATAGCGATTGCTGTGAAACCTTGAATGTTTGCGAGAAATTGTTGCATGTTGCTGACTCCTGAAGTTAAAGAGATAAGTTAAAAATAAAAATCTTAGTGGTGGCTATGCGCTTGCCCGATGTAGACCAAGGTCAACATCATGAAAATAAAGGCTTGCAACAAAATAACCAAAATGTGGAAGATGGCCCAAGCTGATCCTGCAATAACATGGCCCACCAATCCGAACAGGGATAAATCTAAATTAAATGTCCACACGCTACCAAGCAATGCGATCAGCAAGAAGACCAGCTCTCCGGCATACATATTGCCGAAAAGTCGCATTCCCAGTGAAACACCTTTAGCAAGATATTCGATGATGTTCAAAGCGAGGTTGAATGGGGCCAAGTACCACTTTGCGCCAAATGGGGCAGAAACAAGCTCGTGTAAGAAGCCGCCGAAACCTTTTACTTTGAAGCTGTAAAAGAAAACCAAAAGCAAAACGGACATGGACATACCCATGGTCGCATTTAGATCGGTTGTAGGAACAACCTTATGGTGTGGCACATGAACACCAAAACTTTCGATGAAATGGTTTACGCCTAAAACCCAATCCACTGGGACTAAGTCCAGAGTATTTAAAAGGATGATCCAAAAGAATACGAATAGTGCGAGCGGAGCAATATAAGAGCGGTCACCATGAACAATGCTCTTGGATTGTGTCTCGGCCATTTCTACAATCATTTCAACAAAACACTGGAAACGACCTGGCACTCCAGGAGTTGCACGACGTGCTGCAATCAACAAAATAAATACGGCGAGCAAGCCCATAGCTGATGCCCAAAAAATCGTATCTAAATTAATAATGCTGAAATCAATGATGGACGACTGTGGTCCACCTGTATTGTTGAGGTTTTGTAAGTGCTCAGAAATGTACGCTGTTGGCGTCATTTGCTCGGCTGCCCCGTGGGCTTGGTTTACTTCGCTAGACATCTCTTAAAAGTCCTTTGGTTCAATCACATTTATTACTCTTAGCGCCACAACCACGCTAGCCAAACACACTTAAGGGCCAGCACATAAGTCACCAAAAGTGGGACCCAAAGCACGCCCGGGATCCAAAATGCAACCCCTAAAAACAGCATCAAGGTAACGACGATTTTGATAAATTCGCCAGAAACTAATGCTGCCAAATAATTCCCTGGATTCAATATCTGCGTTTTTTTCGCCAACTCCAACCGAACTAAGAACAGGGCGGAGGGCAAGACGCTAATTAAACCACCTAAAAAGGCCGACTGAGTATAAAGGCTAACCCCTACCGGCTCCCCAAAAATTGACCAAATCACCATACTGAGCACGGTAACCACTACTTGTGCAGCCAAAATCTTCCAAGGAGACAGCGGGGGGTGTTTAATGGCGTTACTAGCTTGCAGCGCCGCCATTTCCTCTTTACTTAAAACCCGATATACCTCTTCTTCGGGCTCATCCCAGTCATTTACCTCGGAAAATTGATTTTTTTGAGGAATCAATTTAGCCCCGTGAGTTTAATGTGTGCAGTGCAATATGTCAAAGGATTTGGAAACATATTTCTGCTCAATTTAGGCCTCAATACCCAGCTTTTTAAGCAATGAATCCAGCTCATCAAACTGGCTAAATTGAATCCTGAGCTCGCCACCCTTGCCTTTTAACTTGAATACCGCATTCAAACCTATTAAATCAGCGATTTCTTGTGTTAATCGACGCATATCTGCGTCGTGAGCTGGAGCATCAGCGCTGGCCTTAGTTTTAGTCTTTTTATCGCCAATCTGGCCTCCCGCCAGCGCAAGGGCTGCAGCCATCCTTTCAGCTTCGCGAACTGACAGCCCTTGCGCTGCAATTCTTTGTGCCAGCGCAACTTGACTAGCGCCAGGAAGCGGCAATAAAGCGCGTGCATGGCCCATATCAATATCGCCTGCCAAAAGCATGGCTTGCACTGGTTTTGCCAATTGATTTAAGCGAAGCAAATTCGTTACCGCACTGCGTGATTTACCTACCGCCTTTGCTGCTTGTTCGTGCGTAAAACCAAACTCTTCAATCAGTCTTGCGAGCCCTTGAGACTCTTCCAGCGGATTCAAATCTTCGCGCTGCATATTCTCGACTAAGGCCATTGCTGCAGCGGCCTGATCATTGGCGCCAGAAACTAAAACTGGCACCTCTTTTAAGCCGGCTAATGTTGCCGCACGAAAGCGTCGCTCGCCAGCAATAATTTCATATTTACCAGGAGCAACTAAACGCACCAACAGTGGTTGCATCACACCTTGCTCACGAATACTTTCAGCCAACTCTTGTAATGCAACCGCTTCCATTTTTTGACGCGGTTGATATTTACCAGCCTGCAATGCAGTCAATGGCAAACGATTAATTTCTGCTGTGGGTTCTTTTTGTGCCTTATCACCAAGCAAGGCCTCTAAGCCGCGACCCAGGCCCTTTTTCTTTATTGCAACCATAATATTTTTATCGTTCCTAGGTTTTACATTTGCTTAATGCGCCCGATCATCTCGGCACCAAACTCCAAGTAGGCCTTAGCTCCACGAGATGATTTATCAAACGCCACCCCAGGAAGCCCATAGGACGGGGCTTCGGCCAGGCGGACGTTGCGAGGAATAATGCTCTTAAATACCTTGTCACCAAAGTGCTCAATCAGTTGATCGGAAACTTGTTGTTGCAATGTCATGCGCGCATCAAACATGACGCGTAACAATCCAATAATCACCAAGTCAGGATTTAAATTAGCGTGAACTTGTTTGATGGTGTTCACTAAATCCGACAATCCTTCTAATGCAAAATATTCACACTGCATTGGCACGATTACACCGTTCGCTGCGCATAATCCATTCAGCGTTAACAGAGATAATGCGGGTGGGCAGTCAATCAAAATAAAGTCGTAATCATTCGCTACAAGAGCTAACGCATCTTTCAATCTTTGTTCGCGAGAATCTAAATCTACCAACTCAATTTCTGCACCAGCTAAATCACGATTTGCTGGCAACACATCATAGCCAGAGCTCTCACAAGGCACTGCAGATTCTTTGACTGATGACAAGCCAATTAACACTTGATACACAGTGCTATTGAGATCCGCTTTTTCAATACCAGATCCCATTGTGGCATTGCCCTGTGGATCTAAATCTACCAGCAAAACGCGTTGCTGATGTCCAGCTAAACCAGCGGCCAAATTCACAGCAGTAGTGGTTTTTCCAACCCCGCCTTTTTGATTCGCAATACAAAATATTTTGGCCATAATTTTTCTTAAAAAATGTCGTACTTTAAAGGGGTAATTTTCTCACGGGGGTTAAGACTAAAAGCCTGCGCTCAACCTCCAAATTTGGGATGTGCAGGGGCTCATCCGCCACCAATCGCCAGTCATCCATACACACATCTTGCAGCTCCTCATCTGCACGCTTAGCCTTCATTGCAAATACCAAACCATTTGGCTTGAGAAGGGGAAGGGCAAGCTCTAGAAAGTGGGCAAGATTAGTAAACGCCCTCGAAATCACCGCATCAAACTGTGCTGGCTGTGATTTCGCTACCGCCTCAACGCGCTCACTTAGAACTTGAATATTCTTCAATCCCAGCTTACCGCGTACATGCTGCAAGAATGCCGTTTTTTTTCGGATAGCCTCAATCAAGGTTACATGCCAGCTTGGCTGCAAAATCGCAATGGGTATAGCCGGCAATCCACCACCAGAACCAAGATCTGCAATATTGGGGGTTTCTTGGGTTAGAAATTGGCGCATTAATGGTAAAACAGTAATAGAATCAATGAGATGCAGACGCACAGAGTTCTTTTCGCCCTCAATTGCTGTCAAGTTATGCACCTGGTTCCAGCGCCCCATTTCCTGCAAAAAGAGCTCCAAATCAGCAATATTGACAGCACTAAGGTTGAGATCCAAACTTTCAATCCCCAAAGAAACCAAATCATTACTCATGAGCTTCTTCTTGCGTCCGGCCTAAACCTTTTTTCAGGTGGACCAACAACAAAGAGAGTGCTGCAGGCGTAACGCCAGAAATCCTGCCAGCCTGCCCAAGAGTGCCAGGTTTATGCAAATTCAGCTTTTGCTGCACCTCTTTGGATAAACCAAGTACTTGGGTGTAATCCAAAGCCTCTGGCAAAGGAAAGGTTTCGTTATGCTCCTGACGGGCAATCTCAACAGCCTGCCTATCTATGTAGCCTTGATATTTAATTGAAATCTCAACCTGGTCGCTAATTTGTTGCGCTAAACCCAGGTCGTCGTCCAATGTTCCTGGCGACCAAAGGCCCTCTCCCAAGCCCATAACCGCCTCATAAGTGATGCCAGGGCGCCTTAAAAGATCGGCCAAACTGCACTCATGCGACAAATCCTGTCCTAACAACTCGGAAACAGCCTTTGCCGATCCATGTTTTGGTCCAATCCAAATATCTTGTAAGCGAGATGTTTCACGTGAAACAGCCTCTTGTTTTCTGCAAAACGAAGCCCAGCGGCAATCATCCACCAAGCCAAGTTCACGCCCAATGGTGGTGAGGCGCAAATCTGCATTGTCTTCCCGCAGGCTCAAGCGGTACTCCGCGCGGCTGGTGAACATGCGATATGGCTCTTGAACACCCAAAGTAATCAGGTCATCCACTAAAACACCAATATAAGACTCGCTACGCTTGGGCAACCAGGGCTCTTTGCCTTGTGCTGCCAAGCCAGCATTAATGCCGGCCAGCATTCCTTGGGCAGCAGCCTCTTCATAACCCGTTGTTCCATTAATCTGGCCAGCAAAGTAAAGGCCGGCAATCGCCTTGGTCTCTAGACTATGACGCAAATGCCGCGGATCAAAGAAGTCGTATTCAATGGCATAACCGGGGCGCACGATGACGGCAGACTCCAGTCCACGAATACTTCGGACCAAGTTCCACTGAACATCAAATGGCAAGCTGGTAGATATACCATTCGGATAAAACTCGTTCGTTGTTAGACCTTCGGGCTCCAGAAAGATCTGATGACTATTTCTGGAAGCAAAACGATGAATTTTGTCCTCAATAGAGGGGCAGTAGCGTGGGCCAACCCCCTCAATCACACCCGTATACATTGGTGAGCGGTCTAAACCACCCCGAATAATGTCGTGTGTTTGTTCATTTGTATGGGAAATCCAGCATGGCACCTGTTTGGGATGTTGCTCTGGTCTACCTAGATAAGAGAAAACCGGTACGGGATCTAAATCCCCAGGCTGCTCCAGCATCACAGAAAAATCAATGGTTCGCCCATCAATCCGGGGTGGGGTGCCAGTCTTCAATCTTCCCTGGGGAAGCTTTAACTCCTTCAGTCTGGCAGATAAAGAAACGGCGGCTGGATCACCAGCTCGACCACCAGCATAGTTATTTAAACCTACATGAATCTTTCCATCCAAGAAGGTTCCAGCCGTTAAGACTACTTTCTTGGCCATAAACTTCAGGCCCATTTGTGTAACCACACCCTGGACCTCATCACCCTGAACCAGAAGGTCATCAACGGCAGCCTGGAAAAGAGTCAAATTTTGTTGATTCTCAAGACGACGACGAATCGCCGCCTTATATAAAACCCGATCACCTTGGGCGCGGGTTGCGCGAACAGCAGGGCCTTTACTTGAATTTAATATCCGAAACTGAATACCGGCCTCATCGGTAGCCGCCGCCATAGCGCCGCCCATAGCATCGATTTCTTTAACCAAGTGGCCTTTGCCAATCCCACCAATTGAGGGATTACAGCTCATGGCGCCTAAATTCTCAATACTGTGCGTAATAAGGAGGGTGTCGCATCCCATGCGCGCAGCCGCAAGGGCGGCTTCAGTCCCGGCGTGACCGCCGCCAACAACAATGACATCGAAGTTCTTTGAATAACGCATGATTTGCCTCAGATAGGGCGATGATCATAGCATTTTGTAGGTTTCACGTGAAACAAATACATGCCAAAATAATAAAAAATGTGGTTGTTATTTCACAACTCATTGATTTAATTGAGTTTTCTATAAAAATACTGAGAAATTGTTGGTGTTAGGCAACCCCCCAATGCACATCACCCAGGGGGTGCATTTCTAGTGAATGGCGGAAGGCTTTAAATGAGTGCGGCGCCGAAGCGCCGCACTAAAAACGAATAAGAAAAAACCTAAATCAATTTTTCTTCTTAAAGAGGTGTGTAATTTCGCCAACAACTCCGCGACGGAATGCCAAAACGCAGATTACAAAAATAAATCCTGTTGCAATGGTGCTCCAAGATCCAATATTAGCCAGGTAATTTTGCAAGCCAACCACAATACCTGCACCAACCACTGGGCCAAGGATTGTGCCCATGCCGCCAAGCAAAGTCATTAAGACCACTTCGCCAGACATATGCCAATGCACATCCGTCAACGTTGCCAACTGGAAGACAAGGGTTTTCAAAGAACCGGCCAAACCAGCAAGCGCAGCTGAAATCACAAAAGAGATTAGCTTGAAACGATCAACGTCATAACCCAAAGAAACTGCGCGCGGTTCATTTTCACGAATAGCCTTTAAGACTTGGCCAAATGGGGAATGCACTGTGCGAACGATTAACGCAAATCCCAACAAGAAAACGGCCAGCACAAAGTAATACATGCTGACGTCATCTTTTAAATCAATCAAACCGAACAACATTCCACGTGGCACACCTTGAATGCCATCCTCGCCACCTGTAAATGGAAGCTGTACGGCCAAGAAATACACCATCTGCGAAAGAGCTAACGTCACCATCGCAAAATAAATACCCTGCCGACGAATTGCTAAAGAGCCAATTAAAAAGCCCAAGGCGCCTGAGCCCAGCACACCTAAAGCAATTCCAAACTCAGGAGACAGGCCGGCCTCTTTACAAAGATAAGCAGTAATGTAAGCAGAGGTTCCAAAAAATGCGGCGTGACCAAAAGAAAGGAGGCCCGTGAAACCCAACAACAAATTGAAGGCACAAGCAAAGAGGGCAAAGCACAACACCTTCATTGCAAACACTAAATAGATGAAGTCTTGAAAAGGTAGCAATAGGGCAATTAAAACCAGAATGCCGTACAACAATTTTGTTTTTGAGTTCACTTTATTTCTCCCGGCCGAAAAGTCCAGCAGGACGAATAAGCAACACAATTGCCATGATCACAAAAATTACTACGCCAGATGCTTCTGGATAAAACACCTTAGTTAATCCTTCAATTAAACCTAAAGCCAGGCCAGTCAAAATAGAGCCCATGATTGAGCCCATGCCGCCAATCACAACAACCGCAAAAACTACAATGATGAGATTCGAACCCATCAATGGATTCACTTGAAAAATTGGTGCTGCTAAAACACCAGCAAAACCAGCAAGACCTACACCATAGGCATAGGCCAAAGAAATCATTAAAGGTACATTGATACCAAACGCTTGAAGCAGTTTTGGATTTTCAGTTCCGGCACGAAGGTATGCACCCAACTTTGTTCTTTCTATAACAAACCAAGTAGAAAAACAAACTACCAATGAGGCCACCACCACCCACAAGCGATACTTGGGCAAAATAATGCCAATCGACTCTAATGGGATGGCGCCCTGCAATATCTCAGGGGCTGAATAGCTCTCACCAGAAATTCCATACCAGTGACGAAACATGCCCTCAATAATGAGCGCCAAACCAAAGGTTAATAACAAGCCATAAAGATGATCCAGGTGATAAAGGCGCCTGAGCATAGTGCGCTCAAGTATCAAACCGAAACCTGCCATCACTAGGGGCACAAGAATTAGTGCAAACCAATAATTAATTGAAAACTCTGGAAAACCAATCCACTGACCAACCTGAGTTAGACCAATCCACGCAACGAATGCGCCCATGGTGTACTGAGCACCATGAGAAAAATTAATGATGTTGAGTAGGCCAAAAATAATGGCCAAACCCAAACTCAAAATGGCATAGAAAGAGCCATTAATAAGCCCCACCAAGAGCTGAGCAACCAGCCCTTGTGGGGTAATTCCAAGAAGTTCAAACATGCTTAATAAGAAATAGATTACTTGTTAGTAACCAACTTGCATCGTGACAATGAAAGTGGTTGTGTTGCCTCAGCAGCCGGAATCACCGCTTTGACGTTGTAATAATCCCATGGGCTCTTGGATTCAGATGGCTTCTTCACTTCAAGCAAATACATATCATGCTCAAACTTACCATCAGCACGGATTTTTCCTTTAAACAAACCATCATCAATGTTGGTGGATCTCAAAGCCTTCATTACAGCTTGAGTATCATCTGTGCCCGCTTTTTGAACTGCGGCTAAATAGGCGAGAACAGATGAGTAAACACCGGCTTGAACACTGGTTGGCATGCGCTTATGTTGCAAGATGAAGCGCTTAGAAAACGCGCGTGTTTTCTCATCTTTATCCCAGTAGAAGCCTTCGGTTAAGTACATACCTTGGGCTGCATTCAAACCCAAAGAGTGAACATCAGAGATAAACATTAGCAAAGGAACAACTGTTTGTTTTTTGTTGATACCAAACTCGGAAGCTTGTTTAACAGAGTTGATGGTGTCTTGACCCGCATTTGCCAACGCTACAACATCAGCACCACTAGCCTGTGCTTTCAGGAGGTATGAAGAAAAGTCGCTATTCGGAAATGGGTGCTTACTAGTTCCAAGCACTTTACCGCCGTTAGCATTAACAACATTGGTGGAGTCCTTCTCTAAAGCCGCTCCGAAAGCATAGTCAGCAGTAAGGAAGTACCAGTTCTTTTTGCCCTGCTTTACAACAGCTTTAGCTGTGCCGTTTGAAAGCGCATAAGTGTCGTAAGTCCAATGCACGTTATTGGCAGTACATTTTTCATTGGTAATTGGTAAGGAGGCTGCGCCAGATACCAAAGTAATTTTGTTTTTTTGCTCTGCCACTTCCATTACAGCAAGAGCAACGTTGGTTGAGACCAGCTCAACAATCACATCAACACCGTCTTTGTCGTACCACTCACGCGCTTTATTGGCGGCAATATCTGCCTTGTTCTGATGGTCAGCACTAACGAGCTCAATCTTCTTACCAATAACAGTGCCGTCTTTTGAAAAGTCAGCGATTGCCATTTTTGCTGCAATCACTGCACCAGGGCCAGCTAAGTCAGAATAAGTTGATGATAAATCTGTTAAGACACCAATCTTGATTACGTCACCACTCACTTTGGATGTTTGCGCGAATACTGGATTTGATCCAAAAAGGGTTGTCGCTACCAGACACGCGGTAATTTGCTTTAACTTCATTTACGTCTCCTATAAATAACTACTAGACACCAAGATACTCATTTAATAAGCCTGCTTTTTCAGTAAGCTCGCTTTGATTGACAACCTCAACCACGTTGCCGTGTTCAACCACATAATGCCGATCAGCCAAGGGGGCAGCAAAGCGGAAGTTTTGCTCCACCAGCACAATAGTGAAGCCCTTGTTACGTAAACTAGTTACCACCTCACCCAATTTTTGAACAATCACCGGGGCCAGGCCTTCGGTAATTTCGTCCAACAATAGGAGTTTTGCGCCCGTTCTCAAAATACGTGCCATTGCGAGCATCTGCTGCTCACCACCCGAAAGCCTTGTGCCAGGACTATTACGTCGTTCGTAGAGATTGGGAAACATCTCATAAATCTCATCTAAACCCATGCCGCCAGGAGCAATCTCTGGCAACAACAACAAATTCTCTTCAGCGCTTAAGCTAGCAAAGATACCGCGCTCTTCAGGACAAAAGCCAACCCCTAGGCGGGCGATTCTATAGGTTGGCATCGCAATGGTTTGGGTGCCATAAATCTCTACTGACCCCGTTCTTTTGCTGGTTAGACCTAAGATGGTTTTTAAGATGGTGCTTCGGCCTGCCCCGTTGCGACCCAACAGGGTTACCACCTCACCATCGCGAACAGAAAAGTTCACACCATGAAGAATGTGGGACTCGCCATACCAAGATTCAAGGTTTTTAACCTCTAGCGCCATGGTGCTCATATGCTATCGCCCCCATGGCTACCCATATAAGCCTCTACCACCAGGGGGTTGTTTGAAACCTCATGATAGGAGCCTTCAGCCAAAACCGAGCCCCGTTGTAATACCGTAATTCGGTCGGCAATAGATGAAACCACCTTCATATTGTGCTCAACCATCAAAATAGTTCTACCCTTAGCCACCCGATCAATTAACTCGGTGACGCGCTCAACATCTTCGTGACCCATGCCCTGCGTGGGCTCATCCAGCAACATGAGTTCGGGCTCCATAGCCATAGTGGTGGCAATTTCTAGTGCCCTTTTACGTCCATAGGCCAGGTTTAAAGTTTCCTCATGGGCAAAATCAGCCAACCCAACCTCACATAAGAGCTCTTCAGCTCGCTCATTAAGCACGTTCAGAGAGTCCCCAGACCTCCAAAAATGGAATTCGGTGCCCAATCCTCGCTGCAGTGCAACACGAACATTCTCTAAAACAGTTAAATGTGGGAAAACAGCGGAAATCTGAAATGACCGAACCACACCACGACGCGCGATTTGGGCGGGCTTCTCTTTGGTGATATCAAAGCCGTTAAATAAAATTTGGCCCGCGCTAGGCTCCAAGAACTTGGTGAGTAAATTAAAGCAGGTAGTTTTGCCTGCCCCGTTAGGCCCAATCAAGGCGTGGATAGTTCCACGAGCAACATCCAAGTTGACGTCACTCACCGCGGAAAAACCCTTGAAGGTTTTTCCAAGACCAATTGTTTTTAATATTGTTTCTTGCAAACTCAATTCCTCACGCCACTTCTTAGGCAAGAGTTTGAGGATACTCCAAGAGAGTGTTTACTAATATAGCGATAACCCTAAATACATAAAGGGTGTGTTGTTTAAGTTGCTTGGGTATTTTTTAAAAAAGTTTGGATTGCTGTCTTGGCCATTTCATCCAATACATCCATGGGAACCCTTTGAGCCCCCTGGACAATCATCAGGGCATAGGGTTTTGCAAGCGCTGCAGCCTCAGGACACAAATGCAATTCTTCACCAACCGCGGGTGACTGGCTGCGCCAATAGTTGATGGCCGCCTCCAACTCTTGAATGCTAACAAATAACATTTTTAGAATTATTTGCCGTCAAGGGACAGCATGGTGCCGCGACACTTTTTGGCACCACAACGACACTCGTAGTCTTTTTTCATTTGCTTGGTGACTCGGCCCTCAACATCAAGTGAGTAATCATAAAAAAGTTCTTCACCCACTTTAAGGTCACGTTTCGCATAAATAAAGACGCGAGGCTCACCATCAAAACTATCTTCTCTTGTTTCACAGCTGGGTTTGCATGAGTGATTAATCCAACGTGCTGCATTGCCACCATACTTAGCGTCAATGCACCTTCCATCTTCTAGCGAAAAGTAAAAAGTATGGTTTGGGTCTTTTGGATCGTGTGGGTGGCGCTTCTCTGCCAACTTCCAACTAATCCTCTCCCCCTTGTATTCAATGATGGCCGTACCCTTTTTAATGGGTTTAGCAACAAACACACCTTTACCGTGAATGGGTGAGGACTTAACAACAATGCAAGACCTATCTACGCTCGGTACAGCCAATTTCTTTTTACCCATCTAATCAAACATCCAAGTTGCGAGCAATTAAAGCGTTTTTCTCAATAAAGGCGCGGCGCGGCTCAACCTCATCACCCATCAATGTAGTAAAGACCTGGTCAGCAGCAATCGCATCTTCAATTTTGACTTGGAGCAGAGTTCTTGAACCAGCATCCATGGTGGTCTCCCATAACTGAGACGGGTTCATCTCACCAAGACCCTTATAGCGCTGACGACTGAGCACACGCTCAGCTTCGGAAAGCAACCAAGAGAAGGCGGCCCTGAAATCTTGAATGGCTTGTTCTTTTTGATTTTTATCTGGATCACCACGGCGAACCTTTGAGCCCGGCAACACTTTGCCCGATAAAACTGCAGCAGCATTTGACAGGCTTTGATAATCATCACCATGAACAAAATCAGAGTTAATTGCTGATAACTTTAGATTGCCATGAATGCGGCGAGATAGCAGCAATTTATAACGATCGGTGCGCTCTTCTTTTTGCACAATAATTTCTGGGGGTAGCGATAGAGGATTTAAAGAATCAGCAAGCGCCTGACGCAAAAGCTCGGCAGAGTCGTGTGCTGACTTTTCTGTGTCTAAGTTAAGCTGGGTACCAGAGGCAATTGCACGTAAAGCATCTTCGTCAATGGTGCGTGATAGGCGATCCACAACTGATTGAATGACTTGATAGTGTTTGGCCAACTCACCCAATGCTGCACCCTCAATAATTTCACCAGTTGGGGTTTGTAGTGATGCTGTCTCCAGCGCAATTTTTAAGAGTAGCTGATTCAACTCTGCATCATCTTTAATGTATTGCTCATTCTTACCAAACTTCACCTTATATAAAGGTGGTTGTGCAATATAAATATGACCACGCTCAATCAACTCAGGCATCTGTCTATAGAAGAATGTGAGTAAGAGTGTGCGGATGTGACTACCGTCAACGTCCGCGTCGGTCATGATGATGATGCGGTGATAGCGCAACTTATCAGCCTTGTATTCCTCAACACCGATACCAGTTCCAAGAACGGTAATTAAAGTAACCACCTCTTGGCTGGCCAACATCTTGTCGAATCGGGCTTTTTCAACGTTGAGGATTTTTCCTTTAAGAGGAAGAATCGCTTGAAAACGTCGGTCACGCCCCTGCTTAGCAGAACCGCCCGCAGAGTCTCCCTCGACAATAAATAATTCAGATTTGGTGGGGTCTTTCTCTTGGCAATCCGCCAATTTTCCAGGAAGACCCAAACCATCTAAAACCCCTTTACGGCGAGTCATATCACGAGCTTTACGAGCTGCTTCACGAGCACGTGCAGCATCTACAATTTTTCCGCAAAGGATTTTTGCATCGGCTGGACGCTCTTGTAGATAAGCGCTCAAGGCTTCTGCAACAATTTCCTCTACTGGTCCGCGAACCTCACTAGAAACCAATTTATCTTTTGTTTGGCTCGAAAATTTTGGCTCAGGCACTTTGACTGACAATACGCAAGCTAGGCCCTCACGCATATCATCACCAGAAATTTCTACTTTGGCCTTTTTAGCAACCTCATGCTCATCAATGTATTTATTGATAACGCGGGTCATTGCAGCACGCAAGCCGGTTAAGTGGGTACCACCATCGCGCTGTGGAATGTTGTTAGTGAAACATAAAACCTGCTCACTAAAACTATCATTCCATTGCATAGATACTTCAGCAGTAATGTTGCCACCTAAGTCTGACGGGCGAATACCTTCTGCGTAAAAAATATTAGGGTGTAAAACATTTTTAGTTTGGTTGATGTATTCGACAAAACCTTTAACACCGCCAGAGAAAGCAAAATCCTCTTCTTGACCAGAGCGTTGATCAATTAATTTGATATGAACACCATTATTTAGAAATGAGAGTTCACGAATACGCTTTACAAGAATTTCATAATGAAACTCAATGTTTCCAAAAATTTCTTCGTCCGCTAAAAAATGTACCTCAGTACCAGATAAGGCGGTATCACCTGTAATGGTGATCGGTGAAACTGCAACACCATTTTCTTCTTGAATGTTGCGGTTTTGAATAACACCACGCGCAAACTCCATGTAATGCGCTTTACCGTCGCGACGAATAGTAAGCTTCAGCCATTTTGAGAGCGCATTTACACAACTAACACCCACACCATGCAAGCCACCAGAAACCTTATAACTATTTTGGTCAAACTTGCCGCCAGCATGCAGCTCAGTCATCACAATTTCAGCCGCACTTCTTTTTGGCTCATGCTTGTCGTCGTATTTAATCCCCGTTGGAACGCCGCGCCCGTTGTCAACTATAGATATAGAGTTATCAGTTTGAATGACGACAGTAATTTCAGAGCAATATCCTGCTAATGCTTCATCAATTGAGTTATCTAAAACCTCAAAAACCAAATGGTGTAAACCCGTGCCATCGGAGGTGTCTCCAATGTACATCCCTGGACGTTTACGAACAGCCTCAAGACCTTCTAAGATTTGGATCGATGATGCACCGTACTGCTCTACTACTTTTTTTTCTTCAGTCATTTTTTTCTAAATTAAATACGCATTGGCATCACAACATACTTGAAATCTTCAGAACCAGGTAAGGTAATCACAGCACTACTATTGGCATCACCCAAACTAATTTGAATTTTTTCATTTTTCAAGTTTGATAAAACGTCTAAGAGATAGCTCACATTGAAACCAATCTCAACTGCATCACCACTGTATTCAGTTTCAATCTCTTCTTGCGCCTCTTCTTGTTCGGCGTTGGTCGATTGAACGGTAATTCGATTTGGCGACAAAGAAAAACGTACACCTTTAAATTTATCAGTTGTCAGAATTGCTGCACGCTGTAGGGCTGACTGCAAAACATCACGCCCAACCACTAAGGAGTTTTTATGCCCCTTAGGAATCACGCGTTGAAAATCAGGAAACTTTCCTTCCACGAGTTTTGAAATTAACTCGATATCACCAAATGAAAACTTCACTTGATTTGATGTAAGAGTCATCTCTAACAACTCATCCGAATCTTCAAGTAGATGTTGACACTCCAAAATTGTTTTACGTGGAATGATGATTTCCTGTCTCTGCCCAGAACCCACAGAAGCTTCCGCCAGCTCAACTTGAGAGTAAGCCAAGCGATGACCATCGGTGGCCACTGCAATCACTTGTTTACCTTCAACAACCAACAACATACCGTTTAGGTAATAACGAATATCTTGTTGCGCCATCGCAAAATGGACTTGACTAACTAATTGACGAAAACTCTTTTGAGTCATCTTCCAACTTGCAGTCACCTCACCAACACTTTGCATGACAGGGAATTCAGCTGCAGAAAGTGTTTGTAAAGAGAAACGACTTTTGCCACTCTGTACAACCATCTTGTTGTCTTTAAGATTGAGTGCAACCGGGCCCTCTGGAAGTGCACGTAAGATATCCAACAACTTTCTTGCGGCCACCGTAGTGGTGACATCCTCAGCACCAACACCAAAGCTAGCGTTAGTGGTAATTTGAATCTCTATATCCGTCGACACAAAGGATACCTTGTCACCCTGTTTTTTAAACAATAGGTTTGCCAAAATTGGTAGGGTGTGTCGACGTTCAACAATGCCACTAACTACCTGGAGTGGTTTCAATAAACTATCGCGCGAAGTGTTTACGAGTTGCATTGCTTTTAAATCCTTGTATATATCTTAGTAGTAGTAGTAATAAGGCTTCTTTTTTCAGTGGATAACTCAAAAACCTTATATAAAACAACCCATTAAAACCAAAAAAACCTGTGGAAAACTTTTGTATAAACGCTGTATAAATATTGGATAACTTTTTATCAACACCCTATTTTTGCATGAAGCGCCAGCTTTCCACAATTTATCCACATGTTGTCCCCAAAGTTATCCATTGAGCCATCCACAACCTTATCCACAGGCAAAAAACCTAAGACTTTAAGGTTTGCTCGATAACGTGGATTTCGTGATTAAGTTGCCCGTCGTGGGAGCGTTCCTCACCAATCTTTCGAACCGCATGTAAAACAGTTGTGTGGTCTCGCCCACCAAACAGCTCGCCAATCTCTGGCAGGCTCTTTTGGGTCAGCTCTTTGGCCATAAACATAGCAATTTGACGGGGTCGAGCAATGTTTGCTGGGCGCTTTTTTGAATACATGTCAGCCACTTTGATGCTGTAAAAGTCCGCAACAGCTTTTTGTATGTTTTCAACAGAAATTTGGCGATTTTGTATTGAGAGTAGGTCCTTTAAGGCTACTCGAGCCACATCAATCGTGACCTCTTTGCCGTGGAAGCGTACAAATGCCAAAATTTTCCTTAACGCCCCCTCAAGCTCGCGCACATTTGATCTGAGGTGTTTTGCCACAAAAAAAGCCACATCCTCACTCATTGGGATGCCCTCACTTTGAGCTTTTTTCATCAAAATAGCGACTCGCATTTCCAGCTCTGGCGGTTCAATTGCAACCGTAAGCCCTGAATCAAAGCGTGAAATTAATCGATCATCTATTCCAGCCATTTCCTTGGGGTAGGTGTCGCTTGTGATGATGACCTGGGCTTTATTGCTTAGCAGCGCCTCAAAGGCGTAGAAAAACTCCTCTTGAGTTCTGGATTTGCCGCTAAAAAATTGAATATCGTCTATTAAAATCAGATCCAGTGAATGGTAATAACGCTTAAATCGGTCAAAAGCCTTTTGCTGATAAGCCCTAACCACATCAGAGACATACTGCTCAGCATGAATGTATCGAATTCGAGCATTTGGCTTCTCTTTTAGAAGGTGATTCCCAATCGCATGAATTAAATGTGTTTTGCCTAAGCCAACCCCACCATATAAAAACATGGGGTTATATGAGGTGCCCGGGTTATGGGCAACCTGAATAGATGCCGCCCTTGCAAGTTGGTTCGCCTTACCCGTCACAAAAGTCTCAAAAGTAAGGTTTGGGTTTAATTTAGAGTGGTCTTCAATTTCAAAAGACTGTTCCTCTGTAGAGCTGTTGTCCGAACCCATTAGCACCTCTTGTGGCTCAAATTTATCTTGAGGAGGTGGGTTGATCTCCGGCGACTGCGCGCTCGACCCCTCAATGTTGAGAACAAAACTCAGGGTGATTGGGTGGCCAAAATACTCGTCTGCCATCTCTTGGAGGCGGTCGGAAAAAGTCTTTTTAATCCAATCAAGCTTAAATCTATTTGGGGCTCCCAATATGAGTGATTGCTCACTTTCATCATAAGAAACCAAGCTTAATGGTTGAATCCAAGTCTTAAATTGTTGGGGGGAAAGTTCGCGAGCAAGCGCACCAAGTGCGCCGTCCCAAAACCCCAATGGGCTGAGTGAATTCAATGTGGGGGGATTTTGTAAGTTGCTCATATTTTTGGAGGATCCATTGTAGCGAGCCGATAAAGTTATCCACAAGCTGGAAAAACGTGGAAAACCTGTGGATAACTTGTGAATAAAAATAGAAAACTTAATAAAATCAATCGCTTATATAATTACCGCCAATAAAATAGAGAAAAATACCTATATATTCTTCCGTGGCGGTTGACCTTTTGCTTGGCAACAAGGAAAATACGGGGTTTTGCAGGATGAATCATGAAAAGAACATACCAACCCTCAGTAACACGTCGCAAACGCACCCACGGATTTCGTATTCGCATGAAAACCAAGAGCGGACGCGCAGTATTAAACGCACGTCGCGCTAAAGGCCGCAAACGTCTGGCTGTTTAATTTAGCAGTTGAATAGCGCCAGGATTTCTGAGTTACTGAAAACACGCCCCAAGACAAGTTTGTATTGGGGTTTGTATTTGGCATCTTCCGATCAGGGCACTAAACCCGACTTAGGTATTGCGGTAGCCAAAAAATTAGCTAAGCGTGCGGTAGACCGGAACCAATTAAAGCGCATGATCCGAGAACTAGTCAGGGGCGCTCAAGCTATCAATCTCAACAGTGATGTTGTGGTGAAGCTGAAAAAACCAATTGGTCGCGAAACACGCGGCAGACTCAGAAGCAAAGAAAAAGAAATTCTGCGAACACAAATTGCAGGGCTAATTTAACGTGCATTCAATAAACAAAGTGGCCATTAAATTTGTGCGGCTCTATCAAATAGCGCTTAGCCCTTTTGTTGGCATGCATTGTAAGTTTGCGCCCTCTTGCTCTCAATACGCATGTGACTGCTTTGCGAATTACGGGTTTTTTAAAAGCTTTGGGCTAGTGCTGTGGCGTATTTTGCGTTGTAATCCATGGTCACAGGGTGGATACGACCCAGCAGTAAAACCAACATCTCATCATCATTAAGTGAATGCAAATGGACTATAAAAAAACAATTCTTTGGGCAATCTTTTCCATGTCGGGCCTCTTGTTGTACAACAACTGGCAAGTTCATGAAGGAAAGCCATCGATGTTTGGTGGGAGCCCTGTCAATACTGCCGCTGTGGCCGATAAGACAACGGCGAACAAAATCGATATTCCATCACCCGTACAAAATCCAAGTATTCCAGCCCCAAACCAAACGCCTATGGTTGTTGCTGGAGCAATAGAAACAGCTGAAAAGTTTGTTTTGAAAAATGACGTATTGATTTTGGAGATTAGTGCAAACGGCGGCACCATCATTGATGCAACACTGCCTAAGCAGCTCACACCAGAAAAAAAACAGGTTGAGCTGTTTCAATACACACAAAATCATAAATATTTTGCACGCTCCGGGTTAATTGCCTTAGGTAATGTAGACCTGCCGAATCACACCAGTACATTTAAGTTGGCGCAGTCCGGTAAAGACGGTTCAGGCAACCCCTTCATTGTTTTAGTAAGCGAGCGCAACGGCGTAAAACTAGAGAAGACCTTTATCTTAAGTGCTGGCAGTTACGTGGTTGATGTTGGACACCGCGTTACACAAAGCAATGCAAACGCAGTACCACTAGTCCTGTACACAGAAATCGTTCGCGATGCTTCTCAAGAGCAAAAGATTGGACCTTTTGACGGCGCGTTCTCAGCAAGCACCTTCACTGGTCCAGCCACATACACTGAAAAAGAAAAATTCAATAAGCTGGAATTCACGGCGATTGATAAAAACAAAATTACTATTCCTACGCAAGTTCCAGCTGGTGACCCCGCTTGGATTGCTATGGTTCAGCATTACTTTGCTAGTGCTTGGATTCCTAGCGATAAAGAGGCACGAGATATTTATGCTGGAAAGATTGATAACAACCTTTACCGAATCGGTATGCAAGTGCCGCTGGGCGTAGTTGTACCAGGCACAACAGTTGTTGAAAAAGCCAAACTATTTGTGGGGCCACAAGAAGAGCGCGTATTGGAAACAATTGCTCCGGGCTTTGAGTTGCTAAAAGATTATGGTTACTTAACCATTTTGGCTAAACCCATTTTCTGGCTCTTGGACAACATCCATTCTTATGTGGGCAACTGGGGCTGGTCAATTATTTTGTTGACCATTCTAATTAAGCTGGTGTTTTTCCCGCTGTCTGCTGCTAGCTATAAATCTATGGCACGCATGAAGGAAGTTCAGCCGCGCCTGCTTGCAATGAAAGAGCAGTACAAGGGTGAACCACAAAAACTGAATCAAGCCATGATGGAGATGTACCGCAAGGAAAAAATTAATCCATTGGGCGGTTGTTTGCCGGTGGTGATTCAGATCCCCGTGTTTATTGCGCTGTACTGGGTTCTGCTGTCCTCAGTAGAAATGCGCAATGCCCCATGGATTGGGTGGATTCATGATTTATCAGTTCCAGACCCGTATTACATTTTGCCAATCATTATGGCCGCCTCCATGTTTGTGCAAACCAAACTCAATCCAACACCACCGGATCCAGTTCAGGCGAAGGTGATGATGTATATGCCGCTCGTATTCTCTGTAATGTTCTTCTTCTTCCCAGCAGGCTTGGTCTTGTATTGGGTGGTGAACAACTTACTCTCAATTGCTCAGCAGTGGCAAATCAATCAAATGTTTGGAAAAAAGACGGCTAAATAAATTTTTAGTCGATAAAAAGATAAACAAGGGGTACCCGCAATGATGACGAGAAAGCTACCCATCATTGCGGTTGCCACCGCGCCGGGTAAGGCTGGGGTTGGCGTTATTCGTATTAGCGGCCCACAGCTTTTGCCAATGGCTCAAGCTCTGTTTCATAAGGCGCTTACCCCTCGCCAGACCAATCTCCTTACCCTACGTGATTCACGAGGCGAGACGATTGACCAACTGATTGCAATTTACTTTGCTGCCCCTGCTTCCTTTACTGGTGAGGATGTCTTGGAACTGCAGTGCCATGGGGGCCCCCAGCTTTTAGAGTTGGTTATGAAGCGGTGTCTCGAGCTGGGAAAAGATCAAGGCTTGGTTATTGCAGAGCCGGGCGAATTTTCTTTGCGCGCATACCTCAATAACAAAATCGATTTAGCTCAAGCAGAGGCCATTGCAGATTTAATTGATGCTCAAAGTGAGGCGGCAGTACGAGGTGCGGCGCGCTCATTGCAAGGGGCCTTCTCAAACGACATTAATAGCTTGATAGAAGAAATCACCCAATTACGCATTTTGGTTGAGTCCACCCTGGACTTTCCTGAAGAAGAGATTGAGTTTTTGGAGAATGCCCAAGCTCGCCAGCGCTTGAGCACCGTAATGGAAAAATTGCACAAGCTGAGAGAGGGTGCAAAACAGGGCAAAATTTTGCGCGATGGCATTCAGCTAGTTTTGGCTGGTGCCCCCAATGTTGGAAAGAGTTCGCTTCTTAATCGCTTGGCTGGTGAAGAGGTGGCAATTGTCACTCCTATCGCTGGAACCACAAGGGATCGCGTTAAGGAAAGCATCACCATAAACGGTGTCCCGATGCACATCATTGATACGGCCGGCTTACGCGAGACCAGCGATCTTGTTGAGGCAAAGGGGATTGAGCGGTCTTGGGAGGCAATACGAGCTGCCGATCTAGTTATTTTTCTGCAAGACCCAAATTCAATTAATACGATCGATAGCGCAGCTGTTTTGGAGTTAAAAACCCAAATATTGAAGGCCCTCCCACCAAAGTGCCCCGTCCTAGAGGTGAACAACAAGTCCGACTTGTTGGGCAGTGCCAAGCTTGGCAACAGTGAAAATCCGTCTTTACTTATTTCGGCCAAGACTGGCGATGGGATCGAGGCCTTAAAACAAAAAATCCTAGAATCGGTTGGCTGGGGTGGTTCTCAAGAGGGTGCCATCGTGGCTCGCAGAAGACATCTCGATTGTCTGGATCGAGCAGCAACCCATCTAGATAAATCTCAACAATTCGCTGCAGATGGCAACATATCGCTGGAGTTATTTGCAGAAGAGCTCCGTTTAGCACAAGATCAGCTTGGGCAGATCACCGGAAAACTGCTCCCAGATGATCTTTTGGGCAAGATATTTAGCCAGTTTTGTATTGGCAAGTAAAGGGTTTGCTCTTGGTGGGCCTGCGCCTAAAAATACGCCCAAAATGTTAAAATAGTGCGATCAAAAATATTACATTTCATAGGACTCTCATGACTATCAATACCAATGCACCTGAGTACGTAAAAAATCAAAAACTCATTCAATGGGTTGCAGATGTTGCCGCTCTAACCAAGCCGGACAAGATTCACTGGTGTGATGGCTCTCAGGCTGAATACGATGAATTTTGTGAGTTGCTGGTAAATGCGGGCGTATTTAAGCGTCTCAATCCAGCAAAACGCAAAAATGCGTTCTTAGCGCTATCAGACCCTGATGACGTGGCTCGTGTTGAGGACCGCACATTTATTTGCTCTGCAAAAAAAGAAGATGCCGGCCCAACTAATAACTGGGTAGAGCCAAGCGAAATGCGTGCCACCCTCCAACCATTGTTTGATGGTTGCATGCGCGGTAGAACAATGTACGTAGTGCCATTCTCTATGGGCCCAATTGGCTCCCCAATCGCCCATATTGGCGTTGAGTTGTCTGACAGCCCTTATGTTGCTATCAATATGCGCTTAATGACCCGCATGGGCAAAGCCGTGATTGATCAGCTTGGCGCCACTGGCGAATTCGTTCCTTGCATCCACACGGTTGGTAAGCCATTGGCTGCAGGCGAAAAAGACGTTGCTTGGCCTAATAACAAAAACAAATACATCGTTCACTACCCAGAAACTCGCGAGATTTGGTCTTTTGGATCTGGTTACGGTGGCAATGCATTGCTAGGTAAAAAATGTTTTGCTTTGCGTATTGCATCCAATATGGGGCGCGATCAAGGCTGGCTAGCTGAGCACATGTTGATCTTGGGCGTAACTTCACCTGAGGGCAAGAAATACCATATTGCTGCGGCTTTCCCATCTGCCTGCGGAAAAACCAACTTCTCTATGATGATTCCTCCAAAAGGCTTTGAGGGTTGGAAGGTCACTACAGTTGGCGATGACATTGCATGGATCAAGCCACGCAAAGACCCTGTTACAGGTAAGACACGTTTGTTTGCGATTAACCCAGAGTCTGGTTACTTTGGCGTTGCTCCCGGAACAAACCGCCAAACCAATCCAAACTGTCTCGATTCATTAAACCAAGATGTGATCTTCACTAACGTTGGCTTAACTGATGATGGTGATGTTTGGTGGGAAGGTTTAACTGATACACCTCCTGCCCATTTGATTGACTGGCAAGGTAAGGATTGGACTCCTGCTGATGGCGCTGCTGGCCGTAAAGCCGCACATCCAAATTCACGCTTCACTGTAGCTGCTACAAATAATCCTGCAGTAGATCCAAATTGGGACAATCCTGAGGGTGTGGCGATTGATGCATTCTTGTTTGGCGGTCGTCGCTCAAACACAGTGCCATTGGTAAGTGAGGCACGTGACTGGGTAGAAGGTGTTTACATGGCCGCCACAATGGGCTCTGAAACTACCGCTGCGATTACTGGCCAGGTCGGCGTTGTTCGCCGCGATCCATTTGCAATGATTGCATTTGCTGGTTACAACATGAGCGATTACTTCCAGCATTGGTTAAATATTGGTAGCAAGCTTGCTGCTGAAGGTGCTGTGCTGCCAAAAATCTATTGTGTGAACTGGTTCCGCAAAGATGAAAACGGCAAGTTTGTATGGCCTGGTTTCGGTGAAAATATGCGAGTGCTTTCTTGGATCTTGGGCCGTGCTGAAGGCGCAGCCAAAGGCAAAGAAACTGTATTTGGTATTTGCCCAGAGCATGCTGATATGCATTGGAATGGCCTCGATTACTCGGCAGACAAGTTTGAAAAAGCCATTACCGTTGCTGTTGACGATTGGAAAAACGAGCTCAAGCTGCATTCAGAATTATTCGAGCATCTAGGTGAGCGTTTGCCTAAAGAGTTAATCGAAGCTCGTAGCAAAATTGAGAAGCGCTTAAACGCCTAGGCACCCCCTAGGAATTTAAGAAGCCTTTTCAAAAACATCCGCATTTAATGACCTCACCCCAACACCATGACATCGTGGTGATTGGGGCAGGCATTGCGGGATCTAGCATTGCCAATGAACTGCTTGAACGCGGTCAAACAGTTTGCATCCTTGATTCAGCCTCCCATCCCGCATCAGCATGTTCTAGTCACGCCTACGCTATTGCTCATCCGCATGTTGGTCGAGGTGCCCCCCGTTTATTACGTTTAACTCGCATTGCATTTTTGATGGCCGAAGCCCGCTGGGGCAAGCGCTGGAATCAGCATGGCATCTTTCAACCAAATAAGAAGGATAAAGTTTTTAATCGGGATGATGTTTCAGACTATTTGCAGTCACTCAATCTTGATGAAGGCTTGGCGCAGGCGCTGTATGCAAATGAGGCAATGGAAGCTTGTGGAATTTCTCAAGACGGAATTTGGCTCCCTCGCGGGGCATCTTTGGATTTGTTTGAAGCAACGCAAGATGCGTTGTCTCCCAATCCAAAATTGACTTGCCGTTGGAATACTTCGGTAGCCCGATTGGAGAAAGCCCCTGCGGGCTGGCGATTGATCGATCCCCAGGGCATCACCATCATGACCGCCAACAAAGTCATTATTGCAGCAGCGCTAGAGACTAAAAATTTAGCTGCAAGTATCGACGTGCGACTTCCCTTGAGGCCGGTACGCGGACAGCTGAGTATTTTTTCTATTAATAAACATAGTTCGTGGGTGCCAAAACTACCTCGTACTGCTATCTCGGGCGATGGCTATTGCTTGCCAGCCAAGAAATTACCTGATGGAAGTTACCAGTGGATAGTGGGTTCTAGCTTTGATGAAGGAGAGTCCGATCTGCAGGATTGGGATACAAGCGATGACTTTAATCGCGAGCAGGCAAAGGGTTTGCTGGACTATGAAGAGGGTGATGTTAGCCATCTTCAGAAGTCAGGAAGTTTTGTCGGCGTACGTTGTGTTGCTGGTGATCGCTTGCCGATTATTGGGGCGCTCACTCAACGCCCAGGGATATTTTTGGCAACAGCCCTGGGGTCAAGAGGTATTTTGTGGTCGGCCTTGGCTGCCAAACTGATTGCGAGTCAGGTGCTCGAAGACGACTTTGCTTTGCTGGCACGCTTAGGTTTTGCTGCAGACTTAGTGGCAGCACTTGCGCCTGCACGTTTCTTTGCTGGTGCTTTAGCAGCAGCACCTGCTTTAGGTGCTTTTGCTTCAAACTCAAAACCAATTTTGCCGTCCGCACCTAAAGCAAGATAGGCTTTAAAGCCACGACCAGTACGGTTTGATTTGAAATTGGTCAGCAAATCTGTTTTGCCTTCGGCGAGCAATTTTTGAACTTGCTCAGCAGAAATTTCTTGTTGCAAAACGACCTTACCCGTTTTGAAATCACAGGATTTATTTGGGCCGGTATTGTTTTCACAAAGATAGCGCATACCATCTTCATATACGGCACCAGAGCACTTTGGACAAACACCTAAAGCCTGACGGCCGGTAAAGTCGATTGCTTCCGATTCATCTTCTTGTGTATTGCCGAAATCAAACTCAAGCTTAAAGCCCGCATTTGGATAGTCAGCATCATCTTCAGGAATTTCGCTTAACTTAATAATTGCGGCAAATGGCCTGCCCATCTTGCTGCGAAAGCCTTGGAGCGGCCCAATAGTTTTTTCACGAAGCAGCTCTTCTACCTCTGGATATTCAAATGCACGTCCGCCCGGAGTTTTGCTAATCGTGAATCCGCATTTCTCACATGCAAAGCGACGATAGTTTTCTTTAACTGCGCCCTTACAGTGTGGGCACGGTGTAGACATAGTCGCGTAGTCGCCAGGAATGGTGTCGCTGTCATACTCTTTCGCACGCTTGACGATGCGTTGCGTCATCTGTGCAATTTCTTGCATAAAGGTATCGCGATTCATCTCGCCACGCTCAATTAAAGAGAGCTTGTTTTCCCAGCTGCCCGTGAGATCGGGGCGAGTTAATTCCTCAACATCCAGTCCGCGTAACAATGTCATTAGTTGGAATGCTTTGGCTGTAGGAATGAGCTCGCGCGCCTCGCGAACCATATATTTTTCTGCTAGCAAGCCTTCAATAATCGCCGCACGGGTTGCAGGTGTTCCTAAGCCCTTTTCGGCCATGGCTTCACGCATCTCATCATCGTCGACCCATTTGCCCGCACTTTCCATAGCTGATAGCAAGGTTGCCTCTGTATAGCGAGCAGGGGGTTTGGTTTTTAATGGGATGGCGGAGATGGATTCAGTTTGTACGGTTTCGCCTTCTTGTACGGCCACCAGTTCATCATCTGCTTGGTTGGATCTGCCATAGACAGTTAGCCAGCCTGGGGATACTAGAACACGGCCTTCGGTTTTAAAGTGATGGCCCGATGCTTCGGTGATGCGAGTGGTGACACGGAACTCGGCAGCAGGATAAAACACTGCCAAGAAGCGACGGACTACCAAGTCATACAACTTTTGCTCTGGCTCGCTCAGACTCTTTGGAGACTCTAGGGTTGGGATGATCGCAAAGTGATCAGATATTTTTGAGTTGTCAAAAATACGTTTGTTTGGTTTGATCCAGCCATATCCAGCTTTTGCCTTTGGATCTTTAGGATCGCCTTGCAAAATTTGTTTAGCAAATGGACGATATTCTGATGAGCTCTCCGCTAGGTTCTCCATGGTCTGCTTCACTGTATCCAAATAATCTTCGGGCAAAGCCTTAGCATCCGTACGTGGATAAGTAAGCACCTTATGACGCTCGTAAAGCGCTTGAGCCAGGCCCAAGGTATTTTTGGCGGAGAAGCCAAAGCGTGCATTGGCCTCGCGTTGCAAACTAGTTAAATCAAACAGTTGAGGCGCTAGCTGAGTTGCTGGCTTAGCCTCTTCTTTGACGCTTGCTTTTTTATCGCGACACGCGGCCACAATGCTTTGTGCAGCAGCTTCACTCCATAGGCGATTCTCGCGCGCATCTGGAGCAGCAACATCTTTTTTAAACTTGGGGTCAAACCAGCGGCCTTCATATACGCCAGCTGCAGCAATAAATTCAGCCTTCACTTCCCAATAGTCTTTAGAGATAAATTTACGAATCAGCTCTTCGCGCTCTACAACGATTGATAAGGTTGGTGTTTGTACTCGACCAACTGTCGTTAAAAAGAATCCACCGCTCTTGCTATTAAATGCAGTCATTGCGCGAGTGCCGTTAATGCCAACCATCCAATCTGCTTCAGAGCGGCAGCGTGCTGCATCTGCTAGAGGCTGCATGTCGGCATCACTACGCAGAGAGGCAAAGCCATCACGAATCGCTGCTGGGGTCATAGATTGCAGCCAGAGACGCTTAATGGCCTGCGGGGCTTTCGCATGCTGCGCGATCAAGCGGAAAATTAATTCACCTTCACGGCCCGCGTCACATGCATTAATAAGTTCGTTGATATCTTTACGCTTAATGAGTTTTTGCAACACCTTGAGACGCGATTCAGTTTTAGCAATCGGACGCAAATCAAAATAGGGCGGCACAACCGGTAGGTTTGCAAACGACCATTTGCCACGTTTGACATCAAATTCCTCGGGGGCAGCAATTTCTAATAAGTGGCCCACAGCAGAGGAGATGACAAAGTTGTCGCTCTCGAAATAGTCCTCATATTTAGTGAAGCCTCCTAAAGCTTTGGCAATGTCATTCGCAACAGAAGGTTTCTCCGCAATGATCAGCGCCTTAGGGTGATCCACGGTTGAAGTCTTTGAGCTGCTTTTTTTGGTAGTTGCTTTAGTTGCCACGCGTTTTGCCTAAATTTGAGCTTGAAATCATGTTTTTAATGGATGCAAATAGGGGGCCAAATTACATCAATTTTTGGGCCAACCTTCCCCACATCCCTTTTTTATTATTAACCGATAAATTAACAAAAGTCCAAAACCCTCAATTTTTGGGGCTTCGAAACACCCTTTTAATGCCTAAATTTACCTAAAATAGGCCTTTAAAGGGGTTTAAATGCAGTTTTCACCAATTTTCCAGCTCTTCGAGGATATCTTTTGGGGATTGGACTAGCTTGGCGCCTTGCTGAAGTAGCTGGTGACAGCCCCTGGATAGGGGGTGATGTATCGACCCGGGAATTGCAAAGATCTCACGACCAAGCTCTACCCCCAGTCTGGCTGTAATCAATGAGCCAGAGCGCTCAGCTGCTTCGATTACTAGGATTCCTAGTGCTAGGGCGGCAATAATGCGGTTCCTGCGTGGAAAGTGCCAGGCTTTTGGCCCCAACCCTGGCCTCAATTCAGATACCAGTAAGCCGCTCTTACCAATCGCTTGGGCTAATCTTTGGTGCTCTCTGGGGTACACAATATCCAGCCCCGTTCCGCATACTGCGATGGTTGGCTGGTCCTGTTTCTGTCCAAGGGCACCCAAGTGGGCGGCGCCATCAATACCCCTGGCCAGGCCCGAAATAATGAGATAGCCCTCTGCAGATAGGGCTTGAGCAAAATAGTGGGCATTGTTGATCCCCTCTTGGCTGGCCTTGCGGGATCCAACAATGGCGATCATTGGGAAATCCAGCAAGCGAATATCCCCACATATATAGAGTGAATTGGGAGGGTCGTACAAATCCAATAGGCGAGATGGATAGCAAGGGGTGTTTCGATGAATTTGGGTGATGCCTGGATTTTTTGGGGTGTTCATAAAGCAATTTTCAGCATGGGGCAAGAGAGAACTATCAGGACAGCTTTATTACTCTGTTGGATAATTCCGATATGGCTTTATTAACCGTCCTTTGCTATCCAGATCCACGCCTACATAAGGTTGCCAAACCTGTAGCTCAGGTAGACGCACGTATTAAAAAAATTGTGGCCGACATGGCCGAGACAATGTACGAAGCGCCTGGGGTTGGTTTGGCTGCAACACAGGTTGATATTCATGAGCGAATTGTGGTGATTGATGTTTCTGACAATCAAGATGAGCTAATGGTGTTCATCAATCCAGAATTGGTTTGGGCAAGCCCAGAAAAAAAATCATGGCGCGAGGGATGTCTTTCTGTGCCAGAGTATTACGATGAAGTTGATCGCCCGGCGGTAGTTCGAGTAAAGGCGCTCGACATCAACGGAAAAGAATTTGAAGTAGAGGCAGATGGTTTGTTATCGGTCTGCTTGCAACACGAGATGGATCACTTACAGGGCAAGGTGTTTGTTGAGTACCTCTCGATGTTGAAGCGCAATCGGATTTCTCTCAAAATGAAAAAGCGCGCAAAAGAATTAGTAGGCGAGCGCTAAGCGCCCAATGAGAATTGTTTTTGCTGGTACCCCAGAGTTTGCTGCGCAAGCAATGCGCTCAATAGAAGAGGCTGGCCATCAAATTGTTTTAGCACTTACCCAGCCGGATCGTCGTGCAGGTCGCGGCATGCATTTACAGGCGAGCCCCGTAAAACTTTTTGCGCAAGAAAAAAATATTCCTGTATTGCAACCGGTCTCTCTTAAACAGAGCCACCCTGACTTGCAGAAACAAGCGGCAGCACTTGAGGCATATCAATATTTATCTGGTATTGATTTTGATGCAATGGTTGTAGTTGCATACGGATTAATTCTTCCTCAAGATGTTCTGGACCTTGCATCTCGCAATGGTGGATTTGGCTGCTTTAATATTCATGCCTCTTTGTTGCCAAGGTGGCGTGGCGCAGCCCCAATACAGCGTGCCATTGAGAGTGGTGACGCCTGCACCGGTGTGAGCATCATGCAAATGGATGCCGGTCTAGATACTGGCGATACCGTTTTGGTGGGTGATCTGAAAATTGCATCTGACGAAACTAGCGCAACACTTCACGATCGTCTTGCAAAGCTAGGCGCTGAGTTGATGGTGAAGGTTCTGAATGATCTAGAAAAGGGTGTTGTCATTGCGAGAGTTCCACAGCCTAGTATCGGCATTACCTATGCAGAAAAAATATTAAAGAACGAGGCAGAAATTGATTGGCAACTCAGCGCCGTTGAAATTGATCGACGCATTCGGGCTTTCAATCCATTTCCTGGATCAACGAGCTGCCTTCAAGGTGAGCAATTTAAGTTTTGGAGCTCTTGCTTGCCCAAGCAAGTGGAAGTGGATCCAGCTGCTAAGCCTGGACAAATTGTGGGCTGTAGTGCTGATGGTGTGTATGTTCAGTGTGGTGAGGGCGTGATCGAGATTTTAGAAATGCAAAAACCAGGCGGAAAAAAGATTTCTGCAAGTCTATGCATTCCTGGTGGAGTAAGTGCACATCATGTAATGAGGTTTGAAAAGATGGCAAACAAGCAAGGAGACGTAAATGTTTAATTTAGCAAAGACCGCGATTTTGATGGCGGCAATTACTGCGCTCTTCATAGTGGTTGGTGGCATGCTTGGTGGTGAAGAGGGGATGTTGATTGCGCTGCTGATCGCAATCGGAATGAACTTTTTTAGCTACTGGTTCTCAGATACGATGGTCCTCAAGATGACGAATGCACAGCAAGTAGATGAGCATTCCGCTCCCCAGCTGTATGCCATGGTTAAAGAGCTGGCTGAAAAGGCTGGACTCCCCATGCCCAAAGTATTTTTAATTGATGAGGATGCACCCAATGCATTTGCAACCGGTCGCAATCCGGAGAATGCTGCTGTTGCAGCAACCACCGGCATCCTCAGAGTTCTTTCGCCTCGTGAATTGCGCGGCGTAATGGCGCATGAGCTTGCACACGTAAAGCACCGAGATATTTTGATTTCTACTGTCGCAGCAACTATGGCCGGCGCCATTTCTGCGTTGGCAAATTTAGCGATGTTTGCTGGTGGTCGAAATTCAGAGGGTCGGCAAGGCAATCCCATTGCGGCATTGGCGGTAATGATTTTGGCACCTCTGGCAGCAAGCCTAATTCAAATGAGCATCTCTCGGGCGCGTGAATATGAGGCCGATCGTGGCGGAGCGGAAATGAGCTCTGATCCTGAGTCCTTGGCACAGGCCCTGCAAAAAATTCATGCCTATGCCCAAGGTATCCCATTTCAAGCAATTGAGCGGCATCCTGAAACGGCGCAGATGATGATCATTAACCCTCTGACCGCTGGTGGCCTCTCACAACTTTTTTCTACCCATCCCCCAATGGAGGAGCGGGTAGCTCGTTTAATTAACATGTCTAAAAACGGGGTTTACCCCGGAGCGGAATAATTTGACTGACCAAAAAACACCACGCAGTCTTCCGCTATCCGAGGCGATCACTATTTCTGCGCAAGCAATTGGTGAGGTGATGGTGGGTCGATCACTCACAGAAGTATTGGATCAACTGGATGCGCACGAACGCCCTATTGTTCAAAGCCTTACATTTGACGCTTTGCGTAAGTGGGTGAGATCTCATGAGTTCATTAAGCAATTCATTCCAAAGACACCACCAGTAGAAGTAGAGCATTTATTAAGCGTAGCAATTGCCTTGTTCTTACAACGTGGTTCAGAAAGCAAGGGCTACGCAGCTCATACGATCGTTGATCAGGCAGTAAAGGCCTGTAGTGAATATGAGCCAACGATGTATGCCAAGGGCTTAGTGAATGCTGTACTGCGTAAGGTTAGCCTGGCAGTTCAGGCTGAGAATGAGAAGCCTTATCCCCCAGACCCTATTCCTATGTTCTTCCCGCCCTGGTGGCGAGCTAGCTTGAAGCGCAACCATTCCAAGTCTTGGCAGGCCATGTTGATTCAGCAGGCCCAACGTGCACCCTTAATTTTGCGGGTGAATCTCAAACAGCATACGCGTCAGGAATATCAAGAGCTATTGCATCAAGCCGGCATCGTTTCTGAGCCCATTGATAGCGTTGCTGGAATCTCGTTGAATTCTGCATTGGTCTTGCGTGAGCCCGTGCCGGTATCCGATTTGCCGGGATTTTATAGTGGCGCCGTTTCTGTTCAAGATGCAGGGGCCCAAATTGCAGCAGTTCTCCTTGATCCAAAACCGGGAGAGCGTGTATTGGACGCTTGTGCTGCGCCTGGTGGAAAAACTGCCCATTTATTGGAGCTGGCGCAATGCGAGATGATTGCATTGGAGTTAGATGGTCAGCGCCTTGGAAAAATTGGCGGCAATTTAGATCGATTGCGATTGCAATCTGACAATGTTCAGGTGGTGCGTGGCGACGCCTCAAAGGCAGTCTGGTGGGATGGCAAGCTGTTTGACAAAATTCTATTGGATGCACCCTGCTCCGCGTCTGGCATTGTCGCAAGACATCCTGACATTCCCTTCTTGCGTCGTGAGGCAGACATTAAGGCCTTACAACTAAGGCAGCGTGCTATCTTGGAGCAAGCGTGGAAGATGCTGAAGATGGGCGGTACGCTTTTGTATGTGACTTGCTCTGTATTTCCGGAAGAGGGTGAGGAGCAGGCCGTTTGGTTTGCGAATGAGTATTCCGATGCGTTACGATTGAGCGCTCCAGGACAAATTTTGCCTGCCGAGCTAAATGATGGTTTTTTCTATGCTTTGTTTAAGAAAAAAGGGCCATGAGCCAATGCATTAAACAATTCACCCTTTGTGTTTTGATAACGCTGAGTCTATTTTCGGTGACTGCAAATGCAGAGGGAATCAAACTTAAATCTGCTGAGCTAGAGCGGGTGGATAACGACTGGCTATTGAATGCCACTTTTAAGATTGAATTAAGCCCTGGCCTAGAAGACGCAGTTCAAAAAGGGGTTGTCTTATATTTTCAGACTGAGTTTGATGTAACTCGTTCACGCTGGTATTGGTTTGATGAAAAGCCTGCACTGGCGCAGCGACTAACGCGCTTGTCATATCAGCCAATGACTCAGCAATATCGTATCGCTTCTGAGGGCTTTACCTTTTCTGCAAAAACAATATTTGAAGCCTTGCAGGCCGTAGGGAGTATCGGGGGTTGGCGGGTTATTGATGGCAGCCAAATTGACGCAAGCAAGTCATACACTGCAGCACTCAGAATGACTCTAGATTTGAGTAAGCTACCCAAGCCATTTCAAGTAAATGCGCTAAACAATCGTGACTGGAATGTCACTAGTGATTGGGTTCGCTTTCCATTTTTACCAACTGGCCCCAACCTGATTAAACGATGAAGATATCTTTAGACTTCATTGGATCAAATGCGTTTGAGAAGGACGCTTGGAAAAGGCGCGCGCTGCCGATAGCGATGGCAGTGATTGGTACTTTTGCGCTCCTCCTACTAGTATTGCTATCCATTGCAACATCAAATACTGAGTTCTTTGATAACTATTTTATTTGGCTCTATGCAGCCAACGTCATCATTGGCATTTGTTTAACGCTGGTCATTTTGACCTTGGTGATAGTCATTGCCATTCGTTGGCGTAAGGGCCGATTTGGTACCCGCTTAGTTGCTAAGCTAGCTATGATTTTTGCCTTGGTTGGTGTCGTCCCGGGCTTAATTTTGTATGGCGTCTCTTTGCAATTCGTTTCTCGAAGCATTGAGACATGGTTTGATGTGCAGGTAGAGTCTGCACTAGACGCTGGGCTGGAGCTGGGGCGCGTTACCCTGCGCGTTGCACAAGAAGAGATTTTGGCTGAAGGCAATTACATTGCTGAGCAAATTATTCAGGTCCCATCGGGCACGAGCTCTGAGCAGGTTGGCCCCATGGTGATGAAGATTCGCAATCAATTTGGCATTCAAGAGGTAAGCCTTTTTGGTATTCAGCGTAACTTGATCTTAACTAGTGAATCACGACCTAAAAAATATCTTCCCGCACCTGCTCCCGATGTCATTGCTGAGGCATTTAAAAAGAAGGGCATCACTTCTGTAGAGCAAATAGAAATAGATGGTGGGGAGCGCGGTTATCGAGTGAGGGCGATCGTCCCAATTGTGCGTAAAAAACAGCTCTCCAATAAATCGGGTTCTGTCAAAGAGGTGGAAGAAAAATATTTTTTACAGTTAGTACGGTTTATTCCTGGACCATTAGCTAAAAATATCGTTGCAGTTGAGTCTGCCTATAGCGATTATCAAGAGAAGTCCTTGGGCCGAACTGGCTTAAGGAAAATGTTTGTGGGTACGCTTACATTAACGCTATTTTTTGCATTATTTGTGGCGGTTACTTTGGCCTTGACTTTGGGCCGTCAGTTAGCCAGACCTTTGTTGATGTTATTAAAGGGGACTCAGGCTGTTGCTCAGGGTGACTTATCTCCCAAGCCCGAGTTGGATACTGGTGATGAATTGGGGATGTTAACTCGTCAATTTAATGTGATGACCCGTCAGTTGGCCGATACCAGGACATCCCTCCAAGAATCCAAATCATTCCTAGAAACAGTATTGGGTAATTTAACCGCAGGCGTTTGTATTTTTGATAAAAATTTCAATGTGGTTTCAAGCAATGCAGGTGCTGATCGCATCTTTGGGCAAGACCTAACTCAACTGGATGGACGTCCTTTAAGTGAAAGCCCAAGTCTTGTTGAATTTGATCAGGCAATTAAAGAGGGCTTTGCCACAATGAAGCTAGCAGTCGGCGTAGAGAGTGGTCAGCCAGACTTAGAGCCTAAGAAATCTGCGCCAGTATGGCAAAAGCAGATTCAGCTCCACAGTACAAACGAGTTTGAGAATGAGCCTGGTGTGACCTTATTTATTCGCGGAACCGAGTTAACTGCGGATTTGCGCATGGTGGTGTTTGATGACATTACTGATGTAGTCAGCGCTCAGCGCTCGATTGCTTGGAGTGAGGTTGCCAGACGCCTAGCGCATGAGATTAAGAATCCTCTAACCCCCATACAGCTCTCTGCAGAGAGATTGCAGCATAAGTTAGCAGGCAAGCTAAGCCCTGAGCAAGAAGAGATGATGAATCGCAGCACGGAAACGATCATCGGACAAGTTCAGGCAATGAAAGAAATGGTCAATGACTTTAGGGATTTTGCAAAAACACCTAGCCCACAACTCAAATCAGTCTCTATCAACACCTTGACACAAGAGATTTTGGGTTTGTACGAAGGCAGCCCCATAAAAACCCAACTAGATGCGCGCTGTCCCAACATCATGGGCGATCCTACGCAACTCAGGCAGATTATTCATAATCTTTTACAGAACGCACAAGATGCTACTCTTGAGGGTAAGCATCAGGCTGAGCCGGTTGAAGTAAAAACTGAATTAGTGTCTTACGGTGAAGTCAATGGTGTGCCACAGAATGCGGTACGCCTAACAATAAGTGATAGCGGTTCAGGATTTCCAGCTAAGATATTGGCAAGGGCTTTTGAGCCGTATGTAACAACAAAGAGCAAGGGCACTGGATTGGGTCTGGCAGTAGTGAAGAAAATCGTGGATGATCACGGCGCCAAAATTGAAGTTCGAAACCGCATGCGGGGAGACGAAGTGATCGGTGCACAAGTATCAATTTTGTTTATGAATCTGGCAAAAGAGGCAGCATAAGTATGGCAAGTATTTTGGTGGTCGACGATGAGATGGGAATCCGAGAGCTTCTCAATGAGATTCTGACGGATGAAGGCCACACTGTTTATGCGGCTGAGAGCGCTATGCAGGCTCGTACAATCCGCGAACAAATGCGCCCAGACCTCGTCTTGCTTGATATTTGGATGCCAGACGTTGACGGTATTACTCTATTAAAGGAGTGGTCTAAGACAGGTCAGCTCACGATGCCAGTAGTCATGATGTCTGGACATGCCACGATTGATACCGCAGTTGAGGCTACACGCATTGGCGCACTCAACTTCTTAGAAAAGCCAATTGCACTCCAAAAGCTTCTAAAGACAGTGAATAAGGCGCTTGAGAGTGCGCCTAAATATGTAGAGCCTGCGGAGGAGAAGACACCATCGGCACCTTCATCCACCCCCATTCCTAGAGCAGCAGCTAGCGAGCAAGTGACTCAAGCACAAGAGGGTGAGTACATTAGCGGAATTGCAAAAACCTATTTTGATTTGCCGCTCCGTGAGGCTAGGGACTTATTCGAAAAAGCCTATTTTGAGCATCAAATGATCATTATGGGCGGTAGCATGACCAAGATTTCTGAATACACTGGTCTGGAGCGAACCCACCTCTACCGCAAGCTAAAGGCCTTAGGAATCGACACATCACGCAATAAAGCCGAGCAGTAAAACCCCGCCATGAGCCCCTGGTAATGATTTTTGGGGATATGGGTGTGGCACACAGCGTTGACGTTGCGACGGATAATAGCGCTCACATCATTTCGGAATTATTCCCATGGAAATAAAGGTTAACTTTCTCGATAAGTTGCGGCTCGAAGCCAAGTTCGATGACTTCACGGTGATTGCCGATCAGCCCATTCGATATAAAGGGGATGGTTCAGCCCCGGGACCTTTTGACTATTTTTTAGCCTCCTCAGCTTTATGTGCCGCCTATTTTGTGAAGCTGTATTGCAATACACGCAATATCTCAACTGAGAACATTCGCCTTTCGCAAAATAATGTTGTCGACCCAGAAAATCGCTACCAACAGATATTCAAAATTCAGGTTGAATTGCCAGAAGATATTTCTGCCAATGATCGTCAGGGTATCTTGCGATCCATCGAGCGCTGTACGGTCAAGAAGGTCGTGCAGGCGGGCCCGGAGTTTGTCATTGAAGAGGTTAAGAACCTAGATGCTGATGCGCAGAGCCTGTTAACTTTGAACTCGGTCTCAGATGTAAGCACCTTTATTCCAGGCAAGGATTTACCGCTAGAACAAACCATTGCGAATATGTCTGCCGTGCTCGCTAATCTAGGAATTAAGATTGAAATTGCATCATGGCGCAATCTGATTCCTAATGTGTGGTCATTGCATATTCGCGATGCACACTCGCCAATGTGTTTTACCAATGGCAAAGGCTCTACCAAAGAAAGCGCTTTAGCATCAGCGCTGGGCGAGTATATCGAGCGACTGAGTAACAATCATTTTTATGCGGGCGCATTTTGGGGTGAAGATATTGCCAATGACCATTTTGTTCATTATCCAAATGAACGTTGGTTTAAGCCGGGACCTAAAGATGCATTACCCAAAGAACTGCTTGATGAATATTGCCTAGAGATTTTTAATGCCGATGGTGAACTACGTAGCTCACATTTAATCGATACCAATTCTGGCAATGTAGAGCGGGGAATTTGTTCGTTGCCATATGTGCGACAGTCAGATGGCAAGACTGTTTATTTCCCATCCAACTTAATTGAAAATTTGTATGTCAGTAATGGCATGAGCGCTGGCAACACACTAGCTGAAGCACAGGTGCAATGCTTGTCAGAGATCTTTGAGCGAGCAGTTAAACGTCAAATAATTGAAGATGAAATTGCATTGCCGGATGTGCCGCAAGAAGTCCTGGCAAAGTATCCCGGTATTTTGGCTGGTATTCAGAGTCTTGAGGAGCAGGGCTTTCCGGTGTTGGTTAAGGATGCATCTTTGGGTGGCGTCTACCCAGTCATGTGCGTTACTTTGATGAACCCTCGAACGGGAGGAGTATTTGCATCCTTTGGTGCACATCCAGGCTTGGAGGTCGCTCTGGAGCGGAGCCTAACGGAGCTCCTACAAGGCCGCAGTCTGGAGGGCTTGAATGATTTACCCCCACCCACTTTTGCAAGTGAGGCAGTGACTGAGCCAAATAATTTTGTTGAGCACTTTATTGACTCTAGTGGCATTGTGTCATGGCGATTCTTTAGTGCAAAACCAGATTACGATTTCGTTGAGTGGGATTTTTCTGGAAAAGGGGAAAACTCAAATGCTCAAGAAGCCGCTACATTATTTGGCATTCTTCAGTCTTTGGGCAAAGAGGCCTACGTCGCGGTATATGACCAGCTGGGTGCGATTGCTTGCCGAATTTTGGTGCCAGGATATTCCGAGATTTATCCAGTTGAAGATCTGATTTGGGATAACACCAACAAAGCACTATTGTTCCGTTCCGATGTTTTGAATCTACACCAACTAGATAATGCCAATCTAAGCCAGCTACTAGAAAATCTAGAAAATAATGAGTTGGATGAGTACGGCGATATTCCCACATTGATTGGCATTGAGTTTGATGAGAATACGCCTTGGGGTCAGTTAACAGTATTGGAGCTGAAGCTGCTCATCCATCTTGCCTTAAAGCAATTTGAAGAGGCGCATGAGTTAGTCGGCGCCTTTCTGCAATACAACGACAATACGGTCGAGCGCAAATTGTTTTATCAGGCATTAAATGCGGTGTTAGAGGTCGTATTAGATGATGACTTGGAGTTGGATGACTACACAGCAAACTTCCGCCGAATGTTTGGCGACGAGAGAATGGATGCTGTCATGGGATCAGTAGATGGCGCTGTCCGATTCTATGGTTTGACTCCTACAAGCATGAAGCTAGAGGGCCTTGATAGGCACCACCGCTTGATTGATAGTTATAGAAAATTACATGCCGCTAGGGCTAAATTTGCGGCTAAAGCCAGTTAGGTTGAGGGCAAGACCTTCTTGATAGCCTTTTTTCAGCCTAGCATTAAGTTTCATTTATAATTCCCACTCTTGGCCTGGTGGCTCAGTCGGTAGAGCAGAGGATTGAAAAGCTAGGATAGAGGACTAAAACAGTTCTGCACATTGGGTCTTAGCTGGTTGCGACCCACCGCCCTACAAGCACCGAATTTCGTGGCTCTCAGCGGTTTCGAATAATTCCCAAATGGCATCCGCAGCGTTGTGTTGGCCAGAACAATCCCATCTTGGAATTTTTATTACCCAGAAACATCGTTTTAAAGCTCTTTAAAGCATGTTTGTTGTATTTGGGTAAACCTTACTAGCAATGTGTAATTGTTAGGGAGTATTATTCATTCATCCCGCCCTTGGCAGTAAGCGATCCAAACATCTAGGATTTGCCGAACCCCTGGGCTTTTTTATTTTGTTGAAGAGCCAAAGTTATGTCTACAGCCATACTGATAGATGGCGCTTATTTTATTAAGCGATTTCGGAAAATCGAGCCACATAATTCTTATGATGCCAAGAGGGCATCTGAATTCTTGTTTAGATGTGCGCTAGCCCATTTGGTTGAGGGCGTAAAAGGCAAGGAACGCAGAAAGCATGAGTTGTATAGAATTTTTTTCTATGATTGCGCTCCCTTAAATAAAAAATTACACAATCCCATAACTAAAAGCGCTGTTGATTTTTCAAAGTCTCAGGAGGCTATTTTTAGAAATGAGCTTCATGAACACCTAAAGGCTAAGCGCAAGACAGCTCTTCGATTGGGGCATTTATCTAATGAAACCCCTTGGACTATTAAGCCTGAAAAAATAGAATTAATGCTTAAAGGGAAAGTTAAGTTTGAGCAGTTAACAGAGCATGATGTTATGCCCAATGTGAGGCAAAAAGGCGTTGATATGCGTATCGCAGTCGATATTTCGTCCTTGGCAATGAAGCATCAAGTGAGCCAGATTGTATTAATGGCTGGCGATGCTGATTTTGTGCCTGCTGCAAAAATGGCCAGACGAGAAGGCATTGATTTTATTGTTGACCCTATGTGGGGACGAATTTTGCCAAACTTACTGGAGCATATAGATGGGCTGAGATCTACATGCCCAAAACCAAAATCTATTAATGATGGAGATGCTTCTTAGATCATCATTCCATCAAGCCTCGATAGATAGAGGATTTGTTTTTGTCTGTTCTAAATAGAACAAACTTATTCAGCGTCTAGTTACGGGACACTGACCTGGTTAATTCGGCTTACTCGATCGCCACTGTTCAAATTGGCGCTGATTATGAGCGACCACACCTTCAATAGAGTCTTGCGGTAATTGCTTAAGACATTCAGCTAAGGCTTCAGGACTGAGTTTTTCAGCGGGTTTAATTTGTTTTATCTCTTGTGGCGATTTGCCATCCCAAGCAAAGGGGTTGGTAAATGTTGGCGGGTCGGGTAAACAGTCATCACTATAAATTGGTGCGTCATCAGCGGCAAATGGTGTGAACGAAATTGTCTTTTCAAAGATGAGTAGTTTTCCAGTTGGCGTGGGTGGTGGCGGTGGCATTGAATAAATTGCTTTGCGAGCAAGGGCCTCAGCCTTATCAGATGTTTTCCAGAGGGTCTCAACTCTAGTAATGCTGCCATTTGGGGCAATCTCGATTCTGAATCTCACATGCCCTTGATCGGGGCCTTCCACAGCGGTACCCATCATGCTACGTACTTGCTTGCCCCAAGTGTGTCTGTAGCCTTTACTATTTTTTAATGTGTATGTTGAGGCAAAAGCCCATTCCTCTGCTGTTGGGGCATTAGGGGCAGCTTGTGTTGCTGGGGCTTTTGTTGTGAGCGTTTGATTCTTTTGGATGTTGACGGGCTCTTGTTTTTCTTGCGGCTCATTCAGTTTGATAACAACGATATCTTCTTTAACTTTTTTTAGTGGCTTTACTGTTGATGGAGACCATAAAAGCAATAAGCAAATATGTACGGCTAAAGAGAGGACAAGCGCCGACTTAAAAGCAGACTGTGGCGTTTGAATAAGGCGATTAAGACGGAACAATCACTACTCGTCTTGTTTGGCTAGTTTCAGATTCATATTGAGCCAATTAGGAATGCCATCTTCGGCTCGAACTGCTTTAAATCCTTTTTCTCGAAGTCGTTTAACCGCCTCATAAGACAATACGCAATATGTTCCTCGGCAGTAAGCCACAATGGTTTTAGATTTTGGAAAATCTCCCAATCGCTCTTCTAATTCCTCAAGGGTGATATTGAGTGCCCCTTCAAGATGGGAGTGAGCGTACTCTTCACTAGGCCGAACGTCTAAAAGGGTGATTTCTCCACGCTTAGCCAATTTAAGCACTTGATTAACTGGCATGCCTTCTAAGCTATCGCGCGAGGTGAGGTACTTATTAACCAGGCTATCGACTTCTTCAATGTGGCGCTGCCCTACACCTTGTAGCTTTAAGAATAAATCAATAACATCTGAGTCCGCTATCTCATAAACAATGGATTTACCCTGTCTGATCGTGTTCACAATGCCGACTTGTTTGAGTACTTGTAGATGTTGCGACACATTAGCAATGGGCAATTTAACCTTTTTAGCAAGGTCTTCAACAGCTGTAGGGCACTGAATAATGAGCTCAATAAGCTCTAAGCGCACCTCAGAACCAAGGGCTTTCCCGAGTTTGGCAAATTGCTCGAACAGTTTTTGCTTGAAAGTCAATTTTTGTTTAGGCATAATCATTCAATGATTTTATTGAATATAAGTGAGGGTGTAAATGCTTAAAAAGCTCGTGGGTGTCATTATCTCTTTGTTCTCATTAAGTGTTCTAGCTGATAGCCCTGTACCACTCGAGATTAATGGACAAAAAGCCTTGGTATTCATTAATCAAGACCCTCCCGGAACCAGATGTAATACCAATGTTCAAATTGCCGCAGAAATTGCTAATGCGTATCGACTACCCATTTTGATTCTGCCCCAAACAGCCGTTCCGCCATTAACGCCAGCTCCTTCAGTTTGGTACAACGGACAAAACATAGCGGCAAGTGGTGGCGCTCACAATGGCATGGTGAGCTATCAAATCATTGCGGACATTCTGGAGTTAGAGGGAACGACCAAGCAGAAGAGGCAAGGTAAGTTATTTAACGATAGCGTAAGACCTGAATTCGATAAGTTCAAATCAACTATTAAGACTGGGAAATAAATGAGAAAACTATTCATTGCGCTTGCGCTCACATCATTCGTAGCAAGCCCAGCGTTTGCTGATAACAAAGCTATTGCTGTTGATGAGATGGCGGGTTATCTTGAGTTTGTAGACTATGGCGGCGCTACGATATTTCCTGAGCAGATACCCGCTGAAGAATACAAGAAGATGATGGTGATTGATGCTAGAGATAAGGCTCAGTTTGATAAGAGTCATATTCCAGGAGCAGTCAACATTGAGTGGCGCCAAGTCTTGGCACAAAAAGATAAGATTCCTAAGAACAAGCCTGTCTTAATCTACTGTAATACCGGCAGTCTCTCAGCTCAGGCAGGCTTTGCTTTGCGTGTTGCTGGCTATGAGAATTTGCGCATTCTTCAAGGTGGCTATGAAGAGTGGAAAACTAAAGGCGGCATGGATGCTTATAAGAAGGCTGTTAATAAACAACCTAAGCACTAGCAAATGAACAAAAAAGAACACTGGGAAAAGGTCTATGGCGACAAGGCGCCAGATGCGGTGAGTTGGTATGCGCCACACCTTGAGACATCATTAAATTTAATTCACCAAGCTAGTGCCAATAAGAGTGCTGCCGTTATTGATATTGGTGGCGGTGAATCTACGCTAGTGGATGACCTTTTGTCTGAGGGTTATGAGGACATCAGTGTTTTAGATATTTCTCAAAAAGCAATTGATGTCGCTAGAGCTCGCATTGGTAAGCAGGCTGATCAGGTTCACTGGTACTGCGCTGATATTGCGCAAGCAACATTACCGCAAGGTTATTTTGACGTTTGGCACGATAGAGCTGTCTTTCATTTTTTAACTGAAGAAGCGCAGCGGGTGAAGTATGTAGAACAAGTGATGCGCTCAGTTAAGCATGGTGGCTATGTGATTATGTCCACTTTTGGACCCGAGGGTCCAGAGAAGTGTAGCGGCTTAGATGTGGTTCGCTATGACTCAGAAAACCTTCATGGGCAGTTTGGTAAGACATTTAAATTAATCAATAGCTCAACAGAGCTCCATCAAACCCCCATGGGAACCACGCAACAGTTCTTATATTGCTTTTGCAGGATGGAATAAAGAGTAAGCGTTACCTTAAGTAATGGTAAGTAGCTCATAAAAGAACCCCTTAGGGAAACGAGGTATTTAGTCTATTTCTCTATTTTTTTGATTTTGGAAGTCAAAGAGTAATGCAGTACTTCTTATAGCTTCTTTAGGGTAGTCACACAAACGCTCCAACATCGATAAACAGGTGAGGTAATACCTTGAAATCCCAGTGGTTTTCTTTGGATATCCGCCTCATAGCGAAAGTTGTGCCTTATGCGTGGAAACTGCATAAGGGATGGTGTCAAATTCGGAGAAAGCTAAGTTCAGAAATGAATACGCTAACGTCGAGCCAAGCTTCAGTGCGAAAGTGCTATTGAAGGTATAGAGACTAGACGGCAACCATCTAAGTAAGGATGCAAATCTTTATATGATGAATGCATAGTCCATGGAGGAGTGAAAGCCACACAAACCGGAATGCTTTGGCCCCTGGTTCAAGTCCTGTGGGGGCTTTGTCTTTTAAGCGGTGATTTAATTAACCGCGGAGCGACTCTAGCAATAACAGATCGTTCATTTATATTCTGATTTCTTCAGATGATTAAAAGACTTTCGATCATCTAGCCCCCAGCTTTCCCAGCCATCTCCAAAAAGCTCATGGGGATGCTGTGTTCTATCGGATCCATTTCCACATGCCATTGAATTCGACGGGCAATATCTCTCGCATCCCCAACATACTCGTTCTGGATGTGGTGGGTTGAGGGGGAATTTTTTTAGCATATCAATTTTTATTTGTATTTAAACGCTTGTTTATCTCCAAGTATTTGATTTATAGCAAAAGAAGTCTGCATTTCAAGCGTTTAAAGAGGCCTTATTGTTGGGCATAGTTCTATAGAGCTATTTCAATAACCACTGGTTACGTGGAGAATCCAAAAATCTAAAAACAATAGACCTTTTGATCCCTAGCTTACGGAGTTTGTCTGAATATGAAATACCAAGTTGATTTTGAGAAATTAGCCAACGTGATGGGTGATGGTGTTGTGATTTCAGATGCCAAAGGTGATATTGTTTTTTGGAATGCATCTGCAGAAAGAATTTTCGGATACTCGGCTGCTGAAGCTCTAGGCAAAAGTTTGGACATCATTACGCCAGAGCGTTTTAGATTACGGCACTGGGATGGGTATAAAAAATCCATGGAAACGGGAACGACCCGCTATGGTTCTACCTTGCTCACCGTACCGGCCCTTCACAAAGAAGGCAAAGCTTTATCAATTGCTTTTACAGTGGCAATGCTGATGGATGAAGATGGCAATGTAGGCGCTATCGCAGCCATTGTTAGGGATGATACAGAGCGCTTTCAGACAGATCGTGAACTCAAAAAGCGCATTGCAGAATTAGAGGCGAAGTCTTAATTAAAGTAGATATGACAAAAACGACCACCCCTCTTTTTGCGCTAGGCTTTAGACCATTTTATTTATTGGCGGCATTTTGGTCTGTAGCGGCTATTTTGGAATGGCTGATGGAGCTTAGTGGTTCAGGCATTCGAGGGATTGGTTCGATTCCTGGAATTCAGTGGCATGCGCATGAAATGATTTTTGGGTTTGCAACAACAGTTGTAGCTGGCTTCTCCCTAACTGCAGTTAGATCATGGACGGGGCTTGAGACACCTAAGGGCAGATCGTTAATGCTGCTAGCAATTTTCTGGATTGCGGGGAGACTTGGTCCGTTATTTAGTTCGTATTTTGTAATTATTGACATTCTGTTTTTGCCGATCATCGCAATGATTATTGGTAAGTTGATATTACAAAGAAACATGATGAGAAATCTATTCCTGCCCCTGATTCTTAGTGTTTTGGGAGTATTGAATGGGCTGTTCTATATGTCTGCCTATGGGCATATGAGCATTGATAGTAATGCCCCTTTGATTTCATCATTATTTTTAATTGTGATGATCGAAATCATGATTGGTGGTCGAGTGATCCCAAGCTTTACCGCAAATGCTATTGTAGGATTAAAGCAGTTTCGCAATAAATCATTTGCAGCTCTTGCGGTGGCATTAAGTGCCGCATCCTTTTTGCTTTGGACACTTTTTCCAGTCAGCGTTATTACTGCTCTTATATGCATTCTGACCGGCATATTACAGTTCATTTTGCTGTTAGGCTGGAAGCCCTTGGCTGCACGATCCAAGCCATTCCATGGGAGCTTGCTGACTAAAAAGGCTGCTAAAGCCAATCATTAATAGACCTGTTAATGATATTAAAAAGGCAATAAGTAAATTTCGTGGCATCTTAAAATGAGAGTTGATACCAACTAATAATGCCGCCCAAAAAGGAATGCCGCCATTTACAAAAACCCCAGCATGTGCGCTTGGAGCGTACGAGAATCCGGAATATATAAAAAGACCGTATCCTAGTCCGCCAAATACTGCAAGTGCAAAATATTTTGGCCAATTTTTAAATGGAATCAGCCATAAGAAGGCTGGCAAAGTAAGGGCTCCAGAAACTCCGAATCTAAGTGCGGCAAGATCATATGGGGTAAATTCAGTTTTAGCTCCAAGACGGGAGATTACATTGAATCCTGTCCAGCAAATAACAACGCCAAGGCTTGCTATTAGACCTTTGAGATATTCAGAATTAAATTTATTAATATCGTTCCTATGAGTCATATAGTTACATCTCTAAATTTTTAGTATGAACTGGGGGAATATGCCTCTTTCACCATTTCAATTGGCATTAACGCTGGCCTCAATTAATGGCCTCTTTAGGGTAGGCGCCCTATATTTTATTTGTTATCCTTCCAGCAGGAAGTCAATCAACTTATCTATATATGGGCCAACAAAACTTACTTTTTTAAATGCGCTTACTTGTTAAGATTTTACGCTACTTTTACTTTTTTTGAATGGCTCTAGGAGGAACATGAAACTTCAATTCATTGGCTCGGGCGATGCTTTTGGCAGTGGTGGGCGATTTAATACTTGCTTTCATGTAACTGGCAGTCACATTAACTTTTTGATTGATTGCGGTGCTTCATCGCTAATAGCTTTAAAGAAAAATTTAATAAACTTGAATGATATTCAGACAATCTTCATCACCCATTTTCATGCTGATCATTTTGGTGGAATTCCCTTCTTTATTCTTGATTCGCAATTTTTTTCTAAACGACAAAAGCCCTTAACAATTGTTGGACCAAATGGCCTGGCTAATTGGTATAAAAAAGTAATGGAGGTTAGTTTTCCTGGATCATCTAAAACTAAACTCAAATTTGAATTTTCATTGGTTGAAATAAATGCTGGAGAAAAAATTAATATCGATAATGTCGTTGTGGAATCTTACCAAGCGCAGCATGGTATTTTAAATGGCCCATTCTTAAGCTATAGATTGACAGCCGGGGAGAAGGTGATCTCATATACTGGGGATACTGAATGGACGGATGATTTAATTCATGTGGGAAAAGAGGCGGATATTTTTATTGCAGAGGCATACTTTTTTGATAAATTGATTCCATACCATTTAAATTTAGCTTCTATTGTTCAAAATTTGCCTAAAATTAAACCAAAGCGGCTCATTCTTACTCATATGAGTGATGATATGTTGGGTATGCTTAAAGAGATTAAGCACGAGGTTGCTTTTGATGGGATGAATGTTTTTATCTAATATTTCATAACTAACAAAAATGGAGCTTTAAATTTCTGAGTAACTCATGTTCTTAAAAAAAATATTTTAGAAAATTGAGCCAATAACTTTGTGTTTAGGGGGCGATCACTATTTATGCTTAGTATGGCCACAGATTTTTAATACAAATATTTACATTGATTCCCTTGCCTGGAATTGCAATTTTCCATCCTTTCTTTATTGCAGCCAACCTTGTTTTCTGAATAGATAATCAGAGGGTGTAGTTTGTCGGTTTACCCGACAAACATGGTGGTCGCCCAAGCTTCAATCTGAAGTTAAGCTACAAGCCTCTTGAGATGCTCATTGCCCTGATCGGTCTCTACATTCATGCCAACCCCAAGAAATGTGTCAGTGGTTTTGACGGGCGGCATTGTGGGTTCAATTGGCTTGAAGTGGAGGTTGATTGGTTTCGACAGCGTCTTGTTGGAGTGTCGCGTTTCCGGACGCTTATGTTGTCGGGTTAACCGACACTTGGAATGGGAGCTATCGGCCACTAAGAGACCTTCTGAAGTTGTTGAGCCGCCTCTTCCACCAAGTCATTGGGTATTCAGGGGGTTGTGGCATTACAGCAGCTATGTGAGTGATTAATCCATTTGACTTGTATGGAAAAGCTCTAAATGCAAAATACGAAGAAATATGCTGTAATTAGCTAATGAGAAAAATCCTGATAATTCTGGCCCTGCTAGCTTTATCGATACAAACATCTTATGCTACGGTTTCTGCTTACTGCCAAGAAGAGCAGGCAGCAGCTTCTCATGTTTCACATCACGAGCATGAGAAGCCAGTCAGCATTGCCTCTGCTAGCGATTCTGCAAGCTACGATTCTGATTGTGGGGTCTGTCATTTGGCGCATTCTCCAGCATTGCATTCCACTTTTAGCATTTCAGTTACCTCTACCATCTTTCATTATGAAGATGCACGAGTAGAGTTTTTAGTCGATATTTCTCCTCACCGCCCCGAAAAACCCAATTGGCTCGCTCTCGCCTAAGTTAGCGAGAGCCTTAACCTAATTCTTCTCCTCTCGCTAACTCTGTTTTGAACAAACAAATGGAGTTTTTATGTTGCGAGAGTATTCGGGCGTAGTTCGTCGCTGCGTCATTCAATTTACTGGATTGGTATTTATATTGGGATCGCCAATAGCGCTGGCTAATGCCGAGCTCAAAGGTGGATCGACCTTAAAGTCCTTCTATGAATCTTCATGGGAGCGCCAACCTGACTACAAGTCCTATCAGTATCGAGTAGAGGCCGCGCTTGCTAAGCAAAAAATTGCTAGCAGCCTTTTGGTAAGCCCAGCTTCGGTTGAAGTGTCGCAAAAGACCGATAGAACTAACAGCAATCAAGGCGCTAGTGAAACCATACTGGGTTTAGATATCCCCCTGTGGTTATGGAATGAGCGGTCAAGCTCAATTAATTTAGCGGATGCTGAATATAAAAAGCTTTTGTCTCAATACTATCTATCCCAATTGAGAATTGCAGCTGAAGTAAGGGATGCCTATTGGAATTACCAGAAATCAAAAATTGAGTCTGATTTAGCGCTACGCAGAAATGAGAATGCAAAGAGCTTAGCTCTTGATGTTGAAAAGAGATTTAAGGCTGGAGACTTATCTCGCGCTGATCTTCATCAGGCCAATGGTGCCCTCGCATCATCAGAAGCTTTTTTGGTCGAAGCGCAGGCCAACGTAATTAATGCTGAGCAAAGGGTGCGTACTTTATTAGGAAGTGAGTATCTCAAGAAAATTCAATTCGGTGACATTGCTAAAAATATTGAACCGCTACCTAAGGTTCCTGAAAACCTGTCAGGACTAGATTCTAGTTTGCCAATCGTTGCAGCCCTTGTAGATCAGTTAGAGGTTGCTAAAAAAGCAGTTGACCTAGCAAAGTCTCAAACTCGGGCTTCCCCACAATTGCAAATATGGACTACTAAGGGCCGTGAAGTCTATGGCGTTCCGTATCAGCAATCAGTTGCTGTTGGGTTAAGAATTCCTTTTGGCTCTGATGCTCGCAATACCAATAGATTGGCCAGTGCTACTGCTGAGATGGTCGATTCAGAGGTTCGATTGTCCTATGAGCGAGAGTCTGCATTAAGTAATGTGGAGTCAAATGTGGCTTTAGTGAAGTCGGCAAAAATGAAGCTTGGCGCTGCAGATAAGAGGTCTAACTTAGCCAATGAAACACGTCAATTTTTTGACAAATCATTTCGCTTTGGTGAAACCGATTTGCCCACAAGACTACGTATTGAGCTAGAAGCAGTGGATGCAAATAGGCAGGCTGCAATTGCAAAAATCAATTACGCAGTTTCAGTTTCAAATTTACGACAGGCCCTTGGCCTGTTACCAGAGTAAGGTCACTTTAACTATGAATTTATTGAACAAATATAGTCAGTGGGCGTCAAAACTATTAATTGCGCTATTTCTGACGATCGCATCGGCAACTTATGCAGGTCCTGGTCATGGGGAGGAAAAACCCACCACTGCACAAACTCAATCACTACCTCGCTTTTATGCTGAATCTGATCTCTATGAGGCGGTAGGAGTGATTAACGGCAAGGAAATCACGCTCTACCTAGATCGCTACTCCTCCAATGAATTGGTCAAAGGAGCCAAGGTTGAAATTGAGCTTGAGGGCTCTAAAATTAGTTCAGAGCCTCATGGCGATGGAGAGTATCTCTTTCGCCTAAAAAATAAAATTAAAGATCAGCCTACTGCGATCACCATCACGATTAATGATGATGTTACCGACATACTAGCAGCCACTATAGATCTAAGTTCCTTTGAGCGCTCCTCATTGATCACTTGGAAATCAGCAATAAAGATCTTGCTTTATTTCAGCCTCTTGATGGCAATTGCCTATTTGTCTTATCGCAAGAAAGAGGTGTTGATGACGAATACAAAAAAACTAATCAAACAAATTAAGGAGCGGGTATGAATCGCAAACAGAGAGATTTTGTATTTCGCCCCATTGTCCTCATTAGTTTATCTGTGGCGCTATTTGCTTTTAAGGTTTATGCTGGGCCGGGTCATGGCGAGTCGGAAGTATCCCAAGTTCAAGGTGACGCCCCTAAAAGACAGTCGGACGGCAGTCTTTTTATTCCCAAGCCTGCGCAACGCCAGTTACACGTGATGACAGCTCCTGGCCAGTTCGGCGAATATGCCAAAACCTATGATTTAGCTGGAAAAGTCATTATGGATCCTAACTTTGGCGGTAAGGTGCAAGCGATTGTTGCTGGCCGTATTACGCCGGGACCAGCTGGTTTTCCATTGCCCGGACAGAAGGTTAGTAAAGGCGATGTCTTGGCGTATGTAACGCCAGAGGCTGGCCCAGGAAAATCAAGATCACTTGCGGAAAGTCGACTAAAGCGTTTGCGAGATCTGAGCGATACGGTCCCTCGTAAGACTATTGAAGAGGCAGAAGCCGCTGTTGCTAATGAAGAATTAAGAGCCCCAGTCAGCGGAATTATTTCTACTACGGGTGTCGTATCTGGCCAAGTAGTGCAAGCAAGAGATCTAATCTTTGAGGTCGTTAATCCATCCAAGCTATTAATAGAAGCGCTTGCCTACGATTCAAGTCTGAGTAAGAACATTGCTGATGGCAAGGTGGATGTCAATGGCAAAGTGATTGAGCTCAAGTATCTTGGTGGTGGACAGACCCTCAGAGAGCAAGCCTTACCTCTAACTTTTTCTGCTAAATCGGACGATCTCCAATTTTTACCCATAGGTCAGCCCATTCGAGTATTTGTAAATACCGATAGCAAGATCACTGGAGTAAAGGCGCCTTCAAAATCATTAGTCAAAAGCAGCTCGAACCAAACAATTGTCTGGATTAAAAAGTCCCCAGAAATATTTGAGCCAAGAACAGTTGTATATGAGCCTTTAGATGGTCAGAGCATTGTTATTACTAGTGGTATTAAAGATGGTGAACGAGTCATTACTGATGGGGCATCCCTCATCAATCAAATTCGTTAAGGATTAAGACATGTTTACTTGGTTATTAGATTTCAGCTTAAAAAATCGCATGATAGTGATTTTGCTCGGTGCTATATCTATGTTCTATGGTGCCTACACCTTAAGCAAGATGCCTGTGGATGTCTTTCCCGATCTGAATAAGCCTACTGTCACCATCATGACCGAGGCTGGCGGAATGGCTTCAGAAGAAGTTGAACAACTCATTACATTCCCACTCGAAACGGCTATGAATGGTTTACCGGGAGTAGAGGCTATTCGCTCAGTATCTAGCGCCGGCCTCTCTTTCATATACGTTACTTTTGACTGGACTGTAGACATCTATCGCGCCAGACAAATGGTTTCAGAAAGACTGTCATCTATGGAGGGAGCAATTCCGGATGGCATTGTTTCGCGCATGGGGCCCATTAGTTCGATCATGGGTGAGATTATGCAAATTGCCATTCCGATTGATGAATCTAAGATTTCATCCATGCAGGTTCGCGAGTATGCTGATTGGGTTTTGCGACCCAGATTGATGGCTATCCCCGGGGTAGCGCAAGTCATTCCTATAGGTGGGCAAGTCAGGCAGTTTCAAGTGCAACCCAATACTCGCCGTATGGCGGAGCTAGGCCTTAGCATATTGCAGATTGAAGATGCATTGCGGGGCTACTCTGCAAATACGTCTGGTGGATTTCTTGAGTCCAATAATCGTGAGTATCTTATTCGTCATATAGGGCGAACCTCTAGCCTTGAAGATTTAAAGAACATTGCCGTATCGAACCGCAATGGACAAACAATACTTTTAAGACAAGTTGCAGATATTACTTTTGCACCAGCAGTTAAGCGAGGCGATGCCGGTTATGAAGGTGGGCCAGCAGTCATTCTAGGTGTACAAAAACAACCTTCAGCAGATACGGTAGCGCTAACAAAAAAGATTGAATCGGCTATTGCAGAATTAAAGCAGGGCTTGCCAACTGGCATGGAAGCTCCAAAAGTAACATTTAGGCAGGCGAGCTTTATTGATGCATCCATTAGCACTTTAGAGGGTAAGCTGATTGGCGCATCAATCTTTGTTGCTGTAGTGCTGTATTTCTTTTTAGGAACAATTCGCCCGGTCCTCATCTCATTAACAGCAATTCCAGTTTCAATTCTCTTAACTGCCCTAGTTTTTAAGTACTTTGGTTTATCAATTAATACGATGACCTTAGGAGGCTTAGCCATTGGAATCGGCGGCCTGGTTGATGATGCAGTAGTTGATGTGGAAAACGTAATTCGTCGCCTTAGAGTAAATCTAGATAAAGCATCTTTAGACCAATTAAGTCCACTAGCGATTGTGAGAGCCGCATCGCTTGAGGTAAGAACCGGAATTATCTATGCTACAGCCATCATCGTTTTGGTATTCATCCCATTATTTGCATTACCAGGTATAGAGGGGCGACTATTTGTGCCTTTGGGTATTGCATTTATAGTCTCTACTCTTGCATCGCTTTTAGTTTCAGTCACTATCACGCCAGTACTCTGCTTTTACTTGCTGCCCTCAATGCAGTCCCTGAGGGATCACGATACAAAGATTGTCACTTGGCTTAAAAGCCATTATGAGGTTCAGTTATCAAGGTTATTGGCGGCGCCTAAAAAGCCTCTGATGTATGCTTTTGCATCCGTCATAGTCGCTGCTGCCAGTGTTCCCTTTATGGCGAGCGCATTTTTACCGCCCTTTAACGAAGGGACTTTACTGATCGGATTGCGTTTAAATCCTGGTGTCTCTCTCTCTGAATCGGCGGGCGTAGCTAGCCAAGCAGAAAAGTTAGTCAGGCAGGTTCCAGAAGTGACTTATGTTGGACGCAGGAGTGGCCGCGCAGAATTGGACGAGCATGCGGAAGGTGTACATGTGAGCGAGTTAGATGTTGGTTTAAAGCCTGCGGGAGATTTAGATCGCTCCATGGCTGAGATACAGGCAGATATCAGGTCAAGATTAGTTAACTTACCCGCTGCAATTGCGATCGGTCAGCCAATCTCACATCGAATAGATCACATGCTTTCAGGAGTGCGATCGCAAATTGCTATTAAGATCTTTGGCGATGATTTGGACGTGCTGCGTAGCCAAGCCGACCTTCTAAGATCGAAATTGGCAGGCATTGAAGGCTTAGTTGATCTAGAAATAGAAAAGCAGGTTTTAGCACCACAAATTAAGGTCCGAATTGATTACGATAAGGCGGCGCAATATGGAGTTTCAACATCTCAGATTATGGCCACCTTGCAGGGCATGGTTGAAGGGGAGAGGCTCTCGCAAATTATTGAGGGTAATCGACGGTTTGCCTTAGTGATCAAGTTACCAGACTCAGCAAGAAATTTAGAAGGGCTTGCTGATATCTTGATTGATACGCCAAATGGAAAAATTCCACTCTCCAAAATTGCTAGCATTGAGGATGGGGATGGCCCAAATCAAATTAGCAGAGACGGCGGTAAGCGAAGAATTGTCTTATCGGCTAATGCCTCCAAGCGTGCCCTGTCAGATATCGTGGCTGATATTAGAACTGTGATCTCTAATCAGACTCTTCCAGAGGGTTACTTTATTACTTTAGATGGTCAATTTAAAGCGCAAGAAGAGGCATCTAAAGTAATTGGTTTGCTATCGATTGGATCATTTCTTTTGATGTTTGCGGTTTTAAATAACCGCTATAAGTCCATGCGCCTATCTTTAATGATTATGTCTAACATTCCCTTAGCTATGGTCGGAGCAGTGATTGGTTTGTGGATTTCAGGCCAGCCACTCTCGATTGCTGCATTAATAGGATTTATCACGCTAGCAGGAATATCTGTGCGTAACGGAATCTTAAAAATTAGCCATTACTTAAATTTGATGCAGTCAGAAGGTGAATCGTTTAGTCTGGCAATGATTATTCGCGGATCAATTGAGCGCTTAAGTCCTGTACTAATGACAGCTTTGGTCACAGCTTTTGCCTTGGCACCATTGTTATTTGAAGCAGAGCGTCCTGGTACAGAGATATTGCATCCAGTAGCAGTTGTTATTTTCTCCGGGCTCATCAGCTCTACCTTATTGGATACCTTTTTAACGCCAGCCATGTTTTGGCTTTACGGGAAAAAAGCATCTGAAATAGCCTTGAGCAATATGAAAACTAACGAAGTATTTTAATTTAAAGGGGTTTATATGAAATCAATGATGGTGATTGCAACCTTGCTAATCAGTTTTATTGGTCCAGCCCATGCTGGAGCCGGCCATGATTTAAAGCCAATGCATGGCGGTGTCATAGTAGAGGCTAAGGACATTGATGTTGAATTGGTTGCAAAGCCTGATAGCCTATCGCTGTATTTGACGGACCACGGTAAACCGATACCTATAGATGGTGGGACCGCAAAGCTGACAGTCTTAATTGGATCAGATAAAAAAGATTATGAGCTACTGCCTAATGGAGGCAAATTGGAAGTGAAAGGTAATTTCGCTATTCCCAAGGGAGCTAAGGCTATAGCAGTTATCAAGATAAAAGCGAAAGTGATTACAGCAGGATTTAATTTATAGCCTAAATCAGCTCAATCTAGTCTGTACTCTGGGTCGCCCTAAATGATCTGGATTAACCTCGCTGAATAGTAAAGACAGCGCCCATCTATAGTTGGTTTTGGGTCGTTATCGGTCCATTGCTAACGGCATCCTACTATGTCGGTTAACCCGACAACCGTCGTGTTTCGAGACGCTCACGGCTAATCAGTGCTTAACATTCCCACTCACAACGACCCAATATTGTCTATTGTTCCCAACGGGCTTAAAAATGTCGAATTGGCTTTAGACAGGGTTCCTTGGGTGTTAACGATTGGTTATTGGTAAATCGGCAAAAGGCCGATGACTGCTTTCGGCTAATAAGAGGCGGTAGTGTCACCTCTTTTTTACTTCACGGGTAGCGATAATTTATTTAAGATCCCGCAATGTGCTGAGTCCTGATTCGCATGACATTGTTTTCTGAGCAGCTTTAATTGTCGCTCAAGTTGGCGTAGCTCATTAATTCGATTGCTTACACCTTCAATATGGGCATCAAGCAATTCATTTACTGCATCACAGTTTTCATCGGGCAAATCTTTTAAGCGAAGTAATTGACGAATTTCACTTAAGGTCATGTCCAGCGAGCGGCAGTGGCGAATAAATGTAAGGCGTTGCAGGTGCTGATCCCCGTAGATTCGGAAGTTACCCTCAGATCGAGCCGGTTTTGCTAACAAACCCTCTTGTTCATAAAACCGAATAGTTTCCACTTGAGTGCTTGTGGCTGTTGCTAGTTCACCAATTCTCATTTGACCTCCAAGTTTTTACATTTTTATTCTAATCCCTTGACTCTATAGTTACTATAGGGTGTTAAATGTTTTATGTCTTCATCATTTAGGTTTCCGCTATGAGCGAATGCAATACCTCCTGTAGCTGTTCTGCATCAACTCCTGTGACAAAGGCTTCTGAGATGCCGAGCAAGAATAAGGCCATCTATTGCATTGAAAATATGGACTGTCCAACTGAAGAGGCGCTTATTCGTAAAAAGCTAGCGAGTGTAAGCGGCATTGAGTCGCTGGATTTTAACTTAATGCAAAGGATGCTCACGGTTGGTCACAATCTCAACTCACTTGACGCTATCGAGTCCGCTTTGGGTTCAATTGGAATGCAGGCGGTGCTACAAATTGGTGAGACTTCTACAAAGGACAGCTCACTTGAGCCTATGCCTAAAACCAATTGGTGGCCATTGGCTATTGCAGGTATCACTGCAACCTTGGCTGAAATCATGGAATTGCTGCAACTTGGTAATCAGTGGATTGTCATTGCTCTAGTAATCGCCTCAATTGCTTCAGGGGGCCTTACCACTTATAAAAAGGGCTGGATTGCATTAAAGAATGGCAATCTCAATATCAATGCCTTAATGTCAATTGCAGTCACAGGCGCGATGGCGATTGGAAGTTGGCCAGAAGCCGCCATGGTGATGTTCTTATTTACTCTAGCTGAAGTAATTGAAGCCAAGTCATTAGATCGTGCTCGCAATGCGATTCGTGGCTTATTAGACCTCACCCCTGAAACCGCAACCGTTCAGCAAGCCGATGGCTCTTGGGTGCTAACAGATGTTAAGGCTATTGCTTTAGGTGCTTTAGTTCGAGTGCGTCCTGGAGAGCGAATAGCTTTAGATGGCATATTAATAAGTGGTAACTCGGCAGTAAATCAAGCGCCAATCACGGGTGAGAGCCTACCCGTCGATAAGATAGTTGGCGATGAGGTATTTGCAGGAACGATCAATCAGACGGGATCGTTCGAATACAAAGTTACTGCAGAAGCGACTCATTCAACGCTAGCTCGAATTATTCATGCAGTAGAAGCGGCGCAAGGAAGTCGTGCGCCCACCCAGCGTTTTGTCGATCAATTCGCTAGGATCTATACCCCAGCGGTCTTCTTGCTTGCAGTATTGGTTGCTGTTTTGCCTCCATTGTTAATGGCGCAGTCATGGCAAGAGTGGATCTATAAGGCGTTGGTTATGCTAGTAATTGCATGTCCTTGTGCCTTAGTGATCTCAACACCAGTAACGATTGTGAGTGGCTTAGCATCTGCCGCAAGAAAAGGCATCTTAATTAAAGGAGGCGCTTTTTTAGAAGCAGGACGGAGCATGAAGGTCTTGGCAGTAGATAAGACAGGGACCCTCACCTACGGGAAGCCTGCACAAACGGATTTTTTTGCATTAAGTGGCAATGACAAGCATATTCACGAAATTGCCATCAGTCTTGCAGCACGATCTGATCATCCCGTATCTCTAGCAATTGCCCATGCTAATCAAGAGCAAAAGAATGATTTAATGACTGTAGATAGCTTTGAGGCGATTCTGGGTCGCGGTGTCAAAGGCGTTATTGAGGGTAATTTGTATTACCTTGGCAATCATCGACTGATTGAAGAATTGGGTTTGTGCTCTGATGATATTGAGAATCGTTTATTACCACTCGAGCAGCAAGGCAAAACGGCCGTATTGCTTACCAACCAAACAGAGGTTCTAGCCATTATTGCGGTAGCCGATACTGTTAGAGAAACAAGCAAGCAGGCTATTGATGGGCTTCACCAATTAGGTGTGACTACCATCATGCTCACTGGTGACAATGAGCACACCGCCAAGGCAATAGGTAAGCAGGTGGGTGTCGATGAAATTGTGGGTAATTTATTGCCTGAAGATAAGCTCAAAATAATTGACAGTCGCCTAAAAAAGGATCCCAATCTAAAGGTAGGCATGGTTGGAGATGGCATTAATGATGCCCCCGCTTTAGCAAGAGCAAGTATTGGATTTGCGATGGGGGCGGCTGGAACCGATACTGCGATAGAGACTGCTGATGTTGCGCTAATGGATGATGATTTACGCAAGATTGCTACCTTTATTCGGCTATCCAAATCAACCGCTCTAATTCTGACTCAAAACATTGTTCTTGCTCTTGGCATTAAAGCTATTTTCCTTGTGCTTACCTTTACAGGGCAAGCCACGATGTGGATGGCGGTATTTGCGGATATGGGTGCGAGCTTGCTAGTAGTGGCAAATGGATTGCGGTTATTAAGAAGTTAGACAGTAGTCAATATTCAGCATTTAACTCAAGGAGTACTAAGATGAAAAAGCTAGGATGTGTTGCGATTTTAAGTTTGGGTGTTTTATTAAGTGCGCCCGTTTTGGCGCAATCAGCAGGGGCAGGCACTAAAGCCTCACAGACACAACAAAAAAATGTTGATGTAGCGGAGTTTGATAAGCAAGCCGCTCAAATTCAAGAGAACTTTAAAAAGATGCAACAGCAGATGGATCAGATCCGTGCAACTCAAGATCCGCAAGAAAGGCAAAAGCTGATGCAGGCTCACTGGAGCACAATGCAGGGCAACATGAATATGATGCAAGGCATGTGGGGTTCGGGAATGATGGGTTGTTGTGGTGGTAACGGCGGCATGATGGGTGGACACATGATGGGTTGGAATGGTATGGGCCCCTATTACTCTAAATTAACACCTGAGCAGTTAAAGCAACGCCAATACATGATGGATCAATACATGGGTATGCAGCAGAACATGATGAACCAAATGATGCAGCAGAACTATATGTGGATGGATCGGTCAAGGTAGTAACACACTAGGGGGATGAGTTACTGGACTTGTCCTCCAAGGTCTCCCTTGGGTCGATAAGATCCAAATTGATTGAATTCACTCAGATGACTCAAATCGGCCAGAACTAGTCACTGCAATTCTAGTAACTGAACTCATTTAATTACAATTTCAGAATTAAAGAAGATAGAAATTTAAATTGTGTCTTAAACCGTATCAATCTTAGTCAATGCTATAAAGAGGCGAGAAG